>Ga0208015_1000337_pt1 | contig 27760 bp, 25 predicted proteins | sample 26BtaG_FD_184101 | JGI IMG/M metagenome (GOLD analysis project Ga0208015, IMG submission 184101) | Marine viral communities from Cariaco Basin, Caribbean Sea - 26B_WHOI_OMZ_CsCl (SPAdes) (version 2) | ecosystem: Environmental > Aquatic > Marine > Oceanic | place: Caribbean Sea: Cariaco Basin...
TAAATTTTCATTGAGTACTTCCTTGTTACTCTAAAATTTTGTGGTCTAGTGACTAAAAGACCGCTTACTCCATTAATAAGCTTTAAAAAACTTTTACCACCATCATTGGCATATTATTTTATTTAATACCCAACTATGAATTAGTAATTAATTTTGCTAAAAAAATATCAAATGTATTGATATACAATATATTGCGCCAAATAATCAGCGTCAAACGATATAAAATAATAACGGTTATAAGTATAGCTAATACCCTATTACTGACTACGCTTTGATGAAGATAAAGACTTGAATAGATACCGTTTGAGTGACCGTATTTTTTCTTTAACTTCGAGATTTAGGCAATAAAAAAACCCTCGTCAAAAAACGAGGGTTGGGAATAGTACATGCCGAATTTTTTTGGACGTAACGAGTGATAATCTGACCAACTCTACGCTACCGAAGTACTGTTCTATGACTAGCTTAGTGATTTAGTAATTGGCTCCTTAAATCATCAGCCCTACGGCTTCCTTAAGCCCCACTAAGCTACGACTTATCCAAAGCCAAGCGAATCCCTAAGCCAATTAATAGAGTACCGGTCATCTTATTGAGGTACTCAAGACACTTGGAGTTTTTTCTGAGTTTTTGACTAATAGTTGACGATAAGAAAGCTAAGCAAAACCCCCATACGGTGCTGGTCACTACAAACGTCATACCCAAGATGATAAAGCTGAAAAAGGGCGAGCCGGTGTTGGCATCAATGAATTGAGGCAAAAAGGCTAAAAAGAATAAAGCTACCTTAGGATTAAGAGCATTGGTTAGTACCCCTTGTTTAAACACAGAGAAGAACTGGCGACTGGGGCCTGTAGCGACGCTATGAAATGCGACTTTACTGTGCTTAATCATCTGCACACCTAAGTACACCAAGTATGCCGCTCCCAACAATTTCACCATCCAGAAAGCCGTGGGTGAGGCAGTAATCAGGGCAGATAAACCAATGGCAGCAGCCAAAGTATGGCAAACCGCACCACCAGATACCCCGAGCGCAGAGGCAATCCCTGTCATGCGTCCCTGCGATAAACTCCGGCCTAAAATATAAAAGGTATCCGGGCCCGGTATGAGATTGAGCATAATACTGGCGGCTAAAAAAGCTTCAAAATTTTGAATACCGAACATCTTGGTCTACCTTCACTAAACAGAATCATTGGTTATTGCTAAGCTGTGCTGCAAAAAACTAAATCTTATCATCAACCCCCTCCTCAGCAACCACAATTCTTCACTAGCTTAGCAATTATGTAGCAGGTAACCAGCTAGCACTTGTCAGTGCGTATAACGCTGTGTCAGTATTGGCGTTATTCAGTGATAATAAAGCCATTATTGGTAGTCCTTTACCAAAGTAGAGCTAGACCATTGCTAGAGTTTAGACCGTTGTTATAGCCAGTTACCGCAAGGAGTTTGCGTTTATGAGTACATTGCCTGAGCACAGCCCAGTGGGGGCGGATAAGCAGCCCGCTAATAAGCAAGACGATGCTCGTCATTTTGAGTATTTGGTGTTTATTGGTCGCTTTCAGCCGTTTCATTTGGGCCATAAGGCAGTCATCGATGAGGCGCTAAAGCGGGCGGACAAAGTCATTATGTTGATTGGCTCGGCGAATTTGCCGCGCAGTTTGCGCAACCCTTTTTCAGTAGCTGAGCGCGCGCAGATGATTAAAGGCGCTTACTCTGAGGCAGATGCCGCGCGTATTCATTGCGTAGGGCTTGATGATGCGCTGTATAACGACACGCGCTGGTTGCAATATGTGCAAGCGGGCGTGAAGTCGGTCACCGGGGACTTGAATGCCGATATCGGCTTGATTGGTCACTCAAAAGACAGCTCATCGTACTATCTATCACTGTTCCCAAATTGGGCAGCAGTGTCAGTACCTAACTATGAAAATCTATCGGCGACCCCAGTTCGTGAAGGCTATCTGATGGGTGCGACGCCCACGTTGGAGCGTACGCCTGACTCGACCCGCCAAGTGCTAGAGGACTTCAAAAAGACCGAGGAATACAACCAACTGCAAGAAGAAGCTTGGTTTGTCGATAACTATAAAAAACAATGGGAAAACACCCCTTACCCGCCGACCTTTATGACTGCTGATGCGGTAGTCGTGCAGTCTGGTCACATTCTTTTGGTCGAGCGTCGTGGCATGCCCGGTCGTGGCTTATGGGCGCTGCCCGGTGGCTTTATCGATCAAAAAGAGACCTTGCTCGATGCTTGCGTCCGCGAGCTGCGAGAAGAGACCCGTCTAAAAGTGCCAGAGCCAGTACTGCGCGGTTCGCGACACAGTCAGCACACCTTTGATGACCCGTACCGCTCGTCCCGCGGTCGTACGATTACCCAAGCGTTTTATTTTCAGCTAAAAAATGATGCAGGTGGCCTACCTAAAGTAAAAGGTGGTGACGATGCGACCCAAGCGTTTTGGTTACCGCTCGCAGAGTTAGAGGCTGAAAAGATGTTTGAAGACCATTATGCGATTATTTGTAAGATGGTGGGCTTGTAGGGTTAGTTGTCACTAACTTTACAACCTGCGCAACTTGCAACAACACTTAGAGTTTCCGCCCCTGCCGATAGACGGCTAGGGCTTCCCATCACGGCGAGTTGGCCCCTACTGGCTCAGTATGACCGCCTTAATTAACTTTAAGAATTAACATCAGGTCAATACCGAGTTATTACCAAGTCAACACCAAGTTAATATCAGTAGCGTGGCGCAACTCAGCCGTGATATTTTAAAAAGCAGAGGAGTTCTGTGAGTATGTTTACCAGCAATTTTGACAATTTAATCTTAAATTCAGACAGCTATAAGACCTCACACTGGTTGCAGTATCCGCCGGGCAGTGAGTATATGTCGAGCTATGTCGAGGCGCGTCGTGGCGACTACGATGTGATATTTTTTGGCTTGCAAGCCTATATCAAAGAGTATCTCGATAAGCCGATTACTACCGCACATATCGATGAAGCGGAAATGGTTATCAAGGCGCACGGCCTGCCGTTTAACCGGGCTGGTTGGGAGCGTTTGGTCGAGAAGCATGGCGGTTATCTGCCCGTACGCATTCAGGCGGTACCCGAAGGCACGAAAGTCCCCGTCTCCAATGTGGTCTGTCAGATTGTGAATACCGACCCTGAGTTTTATTGGCTGCCGAGCTACCTTGAGACCTCTTTATTGCGTGCCATTTGGTACCCCTCTACGGTAGCGAGTTTATCGTACTACTGTAAGACCATTATCAAATCAGCATTAGAAAAGACCGCCGATAGTACCGCAGGCCTCCCATTTAAGCTGCATGACTTTGGTGCACGTGGTGCTTCTAGTATGGAAACGGTAGCCTTAGGCAGCTTGGCGCATTTGGTCAACTTTTCGGGTACGGACAGCTTGACCGCCTTGGTCGCCGCCAGTCGTTGGTATGGGATGGATAAAGACATGCCCGCCTTCTCAATTCCTGCCGCTGAGCACAGTACGATGACCGCTTGGGGTCGTGAAAACGAAGAAGCGGCGTTTGCCAATATGCTCGAGCAGTTTGGTGGTGAAGGCAACACTGTGGCGGTGGTTTCGGACAGCTATGACCTTTGGAATGCCATCGATAATATTTGGGGTGATGCGCTAAAAAAAGATGTGAAAAACATGGGCGGCACGCTGGTGATTCGTCCAGATAGCGGTGATCCTGCCAAAGTCGTGCGTGAGGCGTTAGAGCGTGTGGCAGTGAAGTTTGGCACGACCATAAATAGCAAAGGCTATAAGGTGCTGCCGGATTATGTGCGCCTCATCCAAGGCGATGGCATCAATCCACAGAGCTTAGGAAAAATTCTCGATACCATTATAGGCGCTGGTTTTAGCGCTGAAAACGTCACCTTTGGTATGGGTGGCGGTCTGCTACAGCAAGTGACCCGCGACACGATGAGCTGGGCGATGAAAGCCAGTGCCGTGCGTATCCATGGTGAGTGGAAAGAAATCTTTAAAGACCCGATTACTAGCCGCTCAAAACGCTCTAAAAAAGGCCGTCTAGCCTTGGTACAAGACAATAATGGCAAGCTTAATACGGTAAAAGAAGAGAGCTTGGCAGATGCGAGTAGCAACTTGCTACGCGATGTCTTCGTCGATGGTAAGCTGTTGGTTGAGGACAACTTAACCACAATTCGTGAGCGCACAGGTTGGTAATTGTCGCTTAAGACTCATTCATTTATAAACAGTCATAAGCCAATGGTTTAGACTTAAAATCTCGTCATTATTGTCGGGGTTTTTTACTTTAGCGGACCCTATGAAAAAGGAGTGACTGTCGGGAAGTAGCCCTACCCTCTATAAAATAGTATATTGAAAAGAGGTTTTACTCTTCGCCAGTTTTTAATCTTATTGGCTATTCATGAATCTACTGATTTAAATTAGCATTTTCCATAGCTCAGGACTTCGATTATGACACCCTTCCAAAAGTATCTGTCTATCGACCCGAATGTCCGTTTTGGCAAACCGATTATTACAGGCACACGAATCAGCGTGTATGACGTGCTCAGTTGGTTAGCAGAGGGTATGACTCATGCCCAAATTATCGAAGATTTTCCCGAATTAACGGAACAACAGATTTTAGCCTGTCTAGCTTATGCGGCGGATAAAGAACAGCATCTTACTATGACAACGCAGTGATACCATAACTCAATTCATTAATGCTAGTGACCTAGCTTGCCTACAACTAACCCAGTGACCCCTATGCAACTAAAAGATATCTTATTTATCCCACTGTACATCCATCAAGGCAAACAAATGAAGCGCACCATAATGCGCCTCCCGGAAGCTTCAGGAGAACGTCATGGCAGCGTCAAGCTTAACGACACGCAGACCGCTAAAACCTTAAACTTAATGATCGTCGGCGACTCAGCGGCAGCCGGTGTCGGTACCGATACCCAAGAGCAAGCGCTTGGCGGTCAACTGGTTGCTAACTTACAAGCATCAGCTGTGCTACAAGCTCAATTTTCACAGATTGATTGGACACTGCACGCGACTTCAGGTCACACGAGTTTTGACAGTCTGCGCCGTTTGTATTTGCTAAAACCACCTGCTAACCCTATCGATATTATGATCGTCAACGTTGGTGTGAATGACACTACTAAAGGCGTCTCTCCGAAACGCTGGCGCATGCAAATAGAAGAGGTTATCGCCGTCGCCAAACGTAAATTTGGTGCCAAACATATTATCTTCCCTTGCTTGCCGCCGATGGCTCAAATGCCTGCGCTACCGAAACCTTTAAATGGGTTTATCGGTGCGAAAGCTGCTGGTCTCGATAAATCTTTGCAGCACGTTTGTGAGCAATATAATGATGTTACCTATGCGCCAATCGACTTTACCCAAGCCGACTTTGACGTCAAAGCAATGTTTGCTTCCGATGGACTGCATCCTAATGCCAATGCCTATGCTTATTGGGCTACCCAGCTTACTCAACAGATAGAAGCGTTGGTATAAAGTACGGCGTCTTATTTATAAAAGGTCTAGTAGTAACAGACAATTTAAGGTGAAACGTTAGTTTTAATAGGGGTATACTAAAATTTACCCATAAAAAAACACCGCTAATATAGCGGTGTTTTTATTGTGCTCGTTCTGCGAAAACTTACTCTGCAGAATCAGTAGCAGCTTTCTTGCTACGGCCACCAAACGCTGCGAAACGTTTGTTGAAGCTAGCAACACGGCCTTCAGTAGAAGACTTACGTTGTTCGCCAGTGTAGAAAGGATGTGAAGCGCTTGAAATATCAAGTGGGTAGTACGGGTATTCAGTACCTTCGTATTCACGAGTCGTTTTGGTCTTAACAGTAGAGCGAGTTAAGAAATAAACGTCAGCATTCGTGTCATGGAATAATACTTCTTGGTAGTTAGGATGGATATCTTTACGCATAATAATACTCTCTGGTCCGGTGCACCGCATAATATAGCGTTAACGCCTATAATTAGGCATAACGATTAGGGGTACGTAACTGAGGCACTAAGGGGCATAGTAACGATCAGCTATCATATCACTGGCTTATTCCAGCATATGACACCAACGGTTTGCAGTCTTAGCCTTCCCCAGCGGGAAATTTAAAGAGGGATTTTAACGATTTTTCGTGACAGTTGCAAGGTGATTTGCGTGGTTTTACGGATATAGCGGCGCTGATAATCGTCCATTGCAAGCCCCTTATTAGGACAAAAACTTTGCTTTTCTCTAGCTATAAATAACGCTCATAAAAATAGGGCGACTTATAATCAAACCCGCCCTACCTTAACAATCAATTTTTTAATGCTTTATTTATTACTATCTACATCAGCGCTAGGCTTAGTTAGCAGGGACAACATGCCATACGTCAAACTTGTCATCGCCATTCATATCGCCAGCTTCGGTGTCGTTTGCATAGAAATATAAAGGCATGCCATTCATAGCCCACTGATGTTTGCCATCCGCACGTTTAAACGGAGCAAATTTACCAGAAGCCTTGGCATCGTCAGGCGCCATAAAGGCAGGCCATGCTACTAAACAGACTTTACCGCACTCTGACATATTTTTAGAATCTTTGTCATAAGTATATAGGGTCATATGGTTGGCTGAATCTACTAATACGCCATTTTTACTTGTGACTGGGGCAGTATTTGCAGTGGTGCTGTGGGTCTCATGCATTCCTGAAGTATCTTGGCCAACCGCATCTTTTAAGGTTGAGCAGCCTGTGACTGCTAATACGCCCGTTAAGGCCGATAAGATAAGCATCCGTTTCATAATAATTTCCTTTAAATGAATAATTTTTAAATAGTCTGCCCTTAACTAGGCAGTTGTCTTTGAATCTGTTCTTATTCCAAACTTTTTATAAGTAAGCGTTGTTATCGATAAAATCGCCTAGCTATAAATAATTCTAATTTGCCTTTAGCTATCAAGTTACTTTTAGCTATGAAATATAAGAAGTTGCTTTGCAATACAACCGTTTAAACATGCCAATGAGCGATAAATGTACAGTTTACTTATCAATCTTAAACAGTAATCTCACTAGAAAATGGCTATTATAAGGGCCTAGAAAATTCAGCTTATAAAAACTAGCTGATTAGTCCCATTTTTTCTCTTTAATACGCTTTATATAGCAATAGCTCTATCGCAGACTCAGTTGTTCTAAGCCTTTAAAATATAACATACCTAATGGATTCACCGCTTTCTGAGTGCATAAAACCCTACAAAACTGCAAAAAATTTACAAAACAAGCTTCGGGTAAGTCTGTGCCTCTTATAATAATAACTCTCAGCGACTGCCCCAACTTAACGCTAAAACCTTCTACACTTCTTACTATTATCTTTAAACAAATCTATCTTTAAATAAATCACAAGGCATTATTATGAAATATATGACGAAAACTTCAGCCGTTGTTGGTCTTTTGCTGGCAGCCGCCTTACCTTTGTCTGCTGTGGCCGCTAGTGCTCCTGCCCTACCACAACATTGGGAATTAGATTTATCCCATACGCGTATTGGTTTTGCTGTTGAACATTTAGGCTATTCCACTACGATGGGACGCTTTAAACAAGCGGAAGGCGCCGTCCATTACGATATCAAAAAACCCAATGAAACCACCATGCGTTTTGCGGTTGATACCGCTAGCGTTGATACCGGTTGGGAAGCTCGCGACGAACATTTACGTAATAAAGATTTTTTTAATAGCGAAAAATACCCAACGATGACCTTCGTCTCTACCGACGTCACATTTATTAATCCACAGCAAGCGAAAGTAACGGGCGATTTCACGCTATTGGGTAAGACCAAACCCTTAACCCTAGACGTGACTTTAAGAAAAATAGCTGAGAGTCCAATGACTAAAGAACAAGTAATTGGCTTTCGCGCCACCGGGACTATTGATCGCAGCGCTTATGGTATGACCACTTTCGCTAAAATGATTACCAATGAAGTGCCTATTCAAATTGATGGTGAGCTGACCTATATTAAAATGCACTAAGCTCTTTTATAAGTGCTATAAGCTTCACCCTAACCCCTAGATTAGATTGGTTAAATTACCAAGGTTTTTGAACTGTTTAGGTCGTTTATTTAGTGGTCTAATGGCAGGAAAAAAGGTAGCATAAGGCTTTAGTTTATCTTTACTGCTGTTTAGATTAGGTTAATTAAATTCGTTATTTATGTGGGCTTAATATCTTTATTAAGTGTAGATAAGTTCTCATTGATAACGCTACTAGAGCCTCCTAAATTTACGGTAAAAAAACCAGTCTTTGTTAGGGGCTAACTGCTTAGCATTTCACCTAATGATAATGGTCATTTAATACCCTTTATTTTTAATAGCGGCACTCAAATCAAGCATCATGCTCAGACCTTATAGTAGCGCAATAGGTTCTTAGACTATTAGCAGCGCAATAGGCGCCTAGACTCTGTCCTGTAGGAGCAGTTTAGGTATTGCTAAGCGCGAAAGTCTGTAGCAGGGTTTGCTTAGTGTCTGTATTTTCTGTGCTGTACTTAAGTCATCAGCCTGTAGTTGTAGAAGATAATATGAATAATATGAATAAATTAAATAATACAAACTCAGTCTCTGCCGCTACTCGTGTAGGGATTATTGGGGGCGGTACTGCAGGCTCTACTATCGCTATTCGCTTAGCAGAGTTGGGCGTTGAGACCTATTTATTTGAGCGCAGTGCTAGCCTTATCGATGGACCGCCGATGTGCCATTTACATGCGGGTGGCAACTTGTACCGTGAGATTCCCGATGAAGATTGCGTCGCGCTGCTTGAGCAGTGTATCGATATTCTACGCCTGTATCCTTATACCATTGATGTGCGCCCGACTGTGTTTGCTGTACCGACCCACGATGACGGTACACCGCAAGACTTACTGCCTCGTTTAGATATTTTGACTGACGCTTACCGAGCTCTAATTGAACGGGATCCTGCCAATAAAGTGTTGGGTGAGCCTGACGATTATTATCAACTGTATGATCGCACCACCTTAGAAGCGTTGGCCAAGCTGCCACAAAAGAAAGTGCCTCAGACCACAGACGAGTGGATGATTCCGGTAGCGAAGTTTTTAGACTTGGATAAAGTCCAGTTTCCTATTATCGTCGCGCAAGAATATGGTTGGAATATCTTCCGTTTATCCGCCTCTGCGACCTTAGCGTTAGCCGATAAGCCTTGTGCGCATGTGCATACCAATAGCACGGTATTACAAGTCTTGCCCGCCTCGACAGATGAGTCAGCAACAGCGGCATCAAAATGGCGCATTGATTATCAAATTAATGCCAAACCCCAAGAAGAAGACAGTGTCGCTACCGTAAAAGAAGTCGCTATCGTAAAAGAAACTGGGGTTAATGAAGCGGTTATCATAGATGCAGGTATTAACGAAACTGCTATCTCTCTTGAAACTGGTAAAGCTGTAGAGAGTGAAGAAGCTATCGAGACGCAAAGTGTAGAAGTCGATTATTTGATTAATGCTTGCGGGTTCCGTACCGGTATTATCGATGATATGGTCGGCGTGGATAGCGAGCGTATGGTGGAGTTTAAATCCTCTTACGTGACCTATTGGGACTTAGATGGCGCTCAAATCCCTGAGATTATCATTTATGGCGAACGCGGTACCCCTCATGGTATGGCGCAGTTAACCCCTTATCCCGATGGATTTTTTCAGATTCATGGTATGAGCAAAGACATCACGTTATTTAAAGATGGCTTAGTGGCCTCTTCTAATGACAGCTCACAGCCAAGCCTACCGCATAAATATGTAGAATATATCGAAGAAGGTTGGGATCCTTTTGCGCTAAAAGCCCGTAGTCAGCGCGCTATCGAGTTTGTTGCGCAGTATTTACCCAGCTTTAAAAGTGCGATTACTATTGGTAATGCGCTATATGGCGGGCAGCAAATCCCAGGTAAAGACGATACCCTGCGCGTCGCTGATGTGAGTCTCTATGATGACAAACGCTATGCACGTGCAGAAAACGTCAAAGCTTCGTCTGCCCTGCTCGCTGCTGATGAAATCGTAGCTACCTTGATTAAGTTGGGTTTGCTGACCGCTGCTGCAGAGGGCGAAGAGCGACGCCATGCTCATGACTGGCCTTATTTAGATCGCGTGACGAGTGCCAACGTTGATGAGGTTGCGCAAACCTTAGCGAAACAGCGCCATTTCCCTACTCCTATGGGCAAAGTGAATCATGGTATTGCGGGCAAACAAGCTAGCGGTGCGGTTGATGGGTTAAATACTCACGAGGGATTAGTGTCAGAAAACCTTGATTCACAAACTACCGATTCACAGCTGGCTGATTCACAAACCTCAGACTCGCAAGCAGCAGGTTAAATGCAGTCGTTATTGGGTTAAATTAAGCCGATAAAAAAGGGTTAAACAGATAGACTGTTTAACCCTTTTATTTTTCTACTGTTTAGTACTCAGAAAGGAATAAAAAGTATTTTTTTATAATCTGTCCGTATCGAGCTTATCTTCAATTTTAACCACATGATGCAGCAGCTCGACCGCCTCTGCTACCGTATTACAAACGATTAGACGCTCAAAGTCTTCTTGAGTCATAAAGCCCTGCTCTGCGGTATAGCGTAAATGCTCAATCATACGGTCATAGTAGCCATTGATATTCATGATAATCATTGGCTTTTCGTGTTGATACAGCTGACGCCAAGTTGCAATTTCCATGATTTCTTCTAGAGTGCCTAAGCCCCCTGGCAGCGTCACGAACGCATCGGCATATTCAGCCATGATGGATTTGCGCGTGTGCATGGTGTCGGTCAAATGCAACTTGGTTAAGCCCTGATGCGCAATTTCATGCTTGAGCATAAAGGTCGGAATCACACCAACCGCTTGCGCGCCATTATTGATAGCTTCGTCGGCTACGGCTCCCATTAACCCGATACTGGCGCCGCCATAGACGAGGCCCAAACCGTTTTCAGCGAGCGCTTTGCCTAACTCATGCGCCGCCTGCTCATAAACGGGGTCATTGCCTGAGCGTGAGCCGCAATAAACGGCTACTAAAGGCTGCGTGATGTCTGATTTATCGACGGCGGTCGCCATGTTTCTTAAATCCGTGCCGGTCAGTACTTTATAGTTAGAATTATAGTTATCTTCTTGTGGATTGTTAGCTGCGCTTGGCATATTTTCGCCGGATGTGTTTCTCATTAGTTATTCCTATTTGATGGTTAGGAGGGTAGCAGTGAACTTAATACTACGGGGTTTCATCACCTAGTCCTATAGTGGGGCAAATAGCGACTGAGTACAAGAAAAACGAACATTAGAATACAGATGCCTAGCAATAAACGCCTTAAACAGTCTTATATCGTTAAGGTGGTCAGCCGTCCCTATTAATATCAGCATCAATATCAGTACCAACTTTAGCAGCAGTCTCTGCCTAGCTTAAATTGTCGTTTTATTCTGTCTCAACCTACCCTCAATGATCAGAAAAAGGCTCTAAAATAACTGCCATACTAAAAGCCATAATCAGCGCAATAGCCATGGTAGTCAGCGCTGTAAAACCAAAGTGAATCTTAGGTAAAATATCGGCACAGTAGGTGAATAAAACAAAGCCGCCAACCAACATGAGATAATGCCAAACCTTAAGCAGTTGGTAGCCAATATTAGCCAACCATTCTAGGCGCGGATACGTGTCGCCCAAGCTAACAAACCAAGCGGGAGCCGCCAGCAATATCCAAAAAAGCGGACTGATAGGCAAGGTGTCGATATTGGTATAAGGAGGATTACCAATTTTTAATACAAGCAGTGGAATAAGTACAGTCAGCACCAATAATAGCAAGCCGGCATACCAAGAAACTGCAGTGACCACCTTATTGGGTTGCCGCGTGGTAATAGCTAGCAATAAGCTGGCTCCCGCAATATGGGTCAAAAAGTATATTTCGGAAGTGGGCATAGCTAAAGGGTCTAGATTAGAGATGTCTAGCCAACTGATATAGCCCATAATAAATAAAGCGATACTGGCATTGCGCCATCCCGTATGCCAAGGCTCGTGCGACATCAAGCCATGAGGGGCAGCAAATAAGCGCAATTGTGCTTGCCAGAATAAATAATAGAGCGACACTACAGCGAAGACGCCCCAACCATCATTATAAAAATTTTGCTTGGGCTGCGCAGAGAATAAGGACAAAATACCTACGACAACCGCTACCACCACACCGATTAAAATGAAATCTTGCGGATAAATAAAACGCCGTAATATCCAAGCTTTAAAATCAGTTAACGGTGAGTCATGCTGCCAATAACGCGGGGTCAATCCCGGATTATTTTCCTCAGTCAAAGCTAGAGCATGAGCAGCAGGGTGATCGTGACTATAATAGTCGAGCTCTGTGTCTAGCTCCATTAACTCTGGCGCTAACTCAGTGACTCGAAATGGAAAGAACAGCTGTCTAAAAACCTGTCTGCGCTTTAGCTTAATCGGCTCCATGGGGTTATTAACAGACTGACCTGCTGCTTCATTGTCTATAGCGTTTAAGTCTTCTATAGGCCAATAGCTCGCTACTGTAGGGAAATGCCGGGTCAGAAACTCACGAAAAGCTGTGGGGGTTTGAAAATAAGTAACGTGCTGATAGCGCTCATCCAAGGATTCGAGCATAAACCAAGGGTAGTCATTGCGCGACCAGTGCTCTAAACGTCTGTCCCAACGAAAATGGGTCTTCGCCAATTGATAGCTGCCGGTAAATACAGGCGGCTGCTCAGCCAACCAAACCAATAAGGCCTCTTCAAAGTCATTTTGCTCATCTAGCGAGCGCGGCGTATTGATTTGGGTATGCAATAGCGTCTGTAAACGCTGATCGCGCTGGCTAGCATCAGACTCATGAGTCTTAGCAATTTGCTGCCACTCGCTAGTCCATGGTGAGGGAGTAAAAAAAGCAGCGGTAAAGCTTTCGTCGGCCTCAAAGTCTTCTAAATTAGCTGCTTCAAAACTGTCTTTTGCAAAACTATCTTCTTCAAAATCAGCTGCTTCATCTACAGCACACTCCATTATATCTACGCCATCTCCGTCAACCGGAGCTACTGTAGTGCTGGTATTAGCGTGACTAACTGTCTCATAAGGCGTATTGTCTTCAATCCGAGCATCCGCCCCATTCGATAACGGGCTGTTTGGACTTTCTACGCTAGTATTGGCTACGCAAGACGCCGCCTCTATAACCTCATCTGCTGTGCCTTCCTCTTCATTTTCATCCTCATCTTCTTCATACCAATAGCTCTCGTCTAAAGCACGCTCATACGCCGCGCGCAAATCCCGAAACCCTTCAGGATTTTTATCGGGTTTATTAAACTTAAGCTGCTTGGCATAGGCTTTTTTGATAGCCGTCGTATCGGCAGTGGGGGCAATTCCCAAAAGCTCCCAACAGTCTTCCATAATCTTATCTCTAATAGCGGTTAGCAATGGTCATTTTTATAAGGTTATACCCGTTAATTCTGACCTAATTATTAAAACCAATCTTCCCGTTCAAACTGCTCTAGACTTTGTCCCAGATCGGCATTGGCTTGGCGAATTTGCTGCGGGTCTTGCGCATCGAGAATACTTTCGTACCAACCAATCAACCGTGCTAATTGCTCGCGCTCATAGCCGAGGCGCTGGGCATAAAGTCGTTCTGCTCGCGCTAATAAACTGCGGTTTTGCGCTTGGTCGCGGGGGTGCACTTTGAGATTAGACAGGCGATCTTTAGAGATTTTAATCTCGTCATAAGACAGTTGTTTGGCACCATTTTGAATCACTAGGTTATAACGCTGCTCGCTATCGGTCATATCAATATCGACTTCTAACAGACCATTAATATCGTAAGAAAAACGCACATCGATAGGCAGCTCAGTCGCCTTACCGCGATAACTGGCAGGTAGCGATACGCTTAATTCGCCCAATTTAATATTGTCCCGAGTTAGTCTCGCCTCCCCCTGGTAAATATTAAACTGTACCTTGGTCTGCTGGTCGTTCATGGGAAAGAATGTATGTACTTTACTGGTCGGAATCACCGTATTACGCTCGATAATAGGCGCAAAGACCCCATGCTGATATTGGTTTTCTCGAATTTCAATCGTGGTATCGACGCCCATAGAATATGGGGAAACATCGGTCAGAATCACCTCATCTAACGCCGCATCTTCCGCCACCAGACCTGCCTGAATGGCCGCGCCAATAGCGATAGTTTCATCAGGGTTGAGCTGTACAGAAGGGAAACGCCCCAATAATCGGGTCATCAACTGGCGGAATACGGGCATCCGAGTAGCGCCACCGACCAGTACCACTTCATCTAGGGTCTTAATACGCAGTTTGGCATCGCGAACTGCGCGCTCGATAGGGTCACGAAATCTTTGGAATAGCGGCTCACATAAAGTCTCAAACGCCGCTTCTGTCACTTGCCAAGTATAGACCACCCCATCGACAGCCATCGTCATCGTCGCCTGCTTGCTATGCGTCAGCGTCCGTTTGCAGGTCTCTGCTTCGCCATGTAATAGTGAGATATAGGGTTGCCAAAACTCATGGGAAGGCTGACTTGGCTGACAACGACCAATAAACCCCTGCACCAATAATTCAGTAAAGTCCTCCCCTCCAAGGCTGTTATCGCCAGCGCTGGCACGTACTTCCATCACTCCGGAAAATAGCTCCAGCAGCGTGACATCAAAGGTACCCCCACCTAAATCTAACACAAGAAACTCGCTGTCTTTGTCCATTTCATGCAGACCATAGGCCATCGCCGCTGCCGTCGGCTCATTCAATAAGCGCCGCACATTTAAGCCCGCCATTTGCGCGGCATGCTTAGTCGCTTGGCGTTGATGGTCGTTAAAATAGGCCGGTACCGTAATCACCGCCTCGGTCACTGGCTCACCAAGATATGCTTCGGCATCAGCCTTAAGCGACTTGAGTACTAGGGCAGACAGCTCTTCGGCACTAAAACGCTGCGTGCCTAAGCGATATACCTTTTGACTGCTCATAAAACGCTTAAAGATACTCGCTGTCTGCTCAGGGTGACTAATCAGACGCTCTTTGGCTGCCTGCCCCACTAAAATAGCGCCGTCTTTATCGATACTCACCACTGAAGGGGTCAATAGCGAGCCTAACGCATTGGGAATTAATTTAGCTTCCCCATCCTGCCAAATCGCCAATAAGCTATGCGTCGTTCCCAGGTCTATACCTATAATCATACTTTTATCCCTATCCTTTCTCGGTAAAGTTATCGCCCGCTCATAAGCTGATGGCTTAGGTTATGAGGTAGTAGTTATACGTTGTCATTATTTTTGCGGAGAGTCGTTATTATTTGCTACCCATAACTTTGTCCTATTAATGGGTAATATTAACCCCCTTAGAATAAATTTCTACGGGTAAATTTTAATATTAAGTCACTGATATTTAATATATCGTTTTGCATCACCCTGAATTGAATACCCGCTATTGAAAATCCTAGGCATTGACGGTCATTAAATGCCTGATACTAAGTCCCTATAGTAACCTTAGCTAGACCTTTGTATGCTGTTTATTTATGGGCTGATTTTTGTAACTGTCACCCTTTTTTACGCCAATCCTAACTATAAGAGAGCTCCTGTATGTCTACTGCTACTACAACTGATAATAACAATACTATTCGCGCCTATGCCGCTATGGAAGCTGGGGGCAAACTCGAGCGTTATGACTTTGATGCCGGTGAATTAAAAGTGGATGAGGTCGAGATCGCCGTGAGCTATTGTGGTATTTGTCACTCAGACCTATCTATCATCGATAGCGAATGGGGCCAAAGCCAATATCCGGTCGTCGCGGGTCACGAAATCGTCGGTAAAGTACATAGAATGGGGGCTGGCGTAAAAGGACTTGAGATTGGTCAAACCGTAGGTCTCGGCTGGACCTCTGAGTCTTGCCAGCATTGCGATGTCTGCATCGAAGGTAAAGGTAACGTCTGCCCAAAATCAGTCGCTACTATCGTAGGTCACTCTGGTGGGTTTGCTGATAAGGTCCGCGCGCAGTGGCAATGGGTCATCCCTTTACCTGCGGAGTTAGATGAGTCTAAAGCCGGGCCTTTATTGTGCGGCGGTATCACGGTATATCGCCCTATCATCCAGCATCAAATGGATGCGAGCAAGAAAGTCGGCGTCATTGGTATCGGTGGCCTAGGTCATATGGCACTGGACTTCTTAAACGCTTGGGGCTGTGAAGTGACCGCCTTTAGTAGCAGCCCAGAAAAGTATGATGAAATCCGTGAAATGGGGGCGCACCATATTATCGACTCTAAAGACAAAGACGCTTTAAAAGCCGCCCGTAGCTCGTTAGATTTAATTATTTCTACAGTCAACGTAGCGTTAGATTGGAACCTGTATCTAAGCTTGCTGAAGCCTGAAGGTAAATTACATTATGTCGGCGCCGTATTAAAACCACTGGATGTGCAAGCGTTTAGCCTTATTAGTGGCGCTAAAGCTATTGCAGGCTCGCCAACAGGCACGGCGGCTGAGCTGCGTCAGATGGTCCAATTTGCTGCCCGTGCGGGTGTCGAGCCCATCACCGAAGATTATGCTATGTCAGACATTAATGAGGCTATCGAGCATATGCGTGCCGGTAAAGCCCGCTATCGTATTGTGCTAAAAAATGACTTTGCATAAACATATGTAGTCCGAACCAACTATTTAACTACTAACTTCTATTCTGACTATTTCTAATCCTTGCACTAGCAGGGGTTAGGTTTTTGCAAGCCTTATAAGTGCCTAAAAATGGCACTTATTTTTTAGCTTTAAACATTTATCCATTATCTTTTTAATAAGCATTTTTATAATAATAACGTCCTAAAACATCTTAAATAAGTGACCCGCTATGACTGATACTATCGCTCATCCTACTGCAACGAATAAGACCACAGACGCCTTTAGCAAAGAACCTTTAACGATTTTGACGGAGCGCAACCGTCCGCTAGCCGCTACTCTTTATCGACCAAATGCTACGCTGAAAGCCGCCGTTATGATTGCCCCCGCTACTGGCATTAAGCAACAGTTTTACCATAATTTCGCCAGTTATCTCGCCGAGCAAGGCTTTGGCGTACTCACCTTTGATAATGAAGGAATCGGCGACTCGCTCACCTGCCCGCTAGCGAAATGTGATGCCTCATTGATTAGTTGGGGTCGCCATGATTTGCCGGCGGTATTGCAGACGTTGCAAGATGAACTCCCCGATACCAGCTATCATTTAATCGGGCATAGTGCCGGGGGTCAGCTGATCGGGTTGATGCCCAATCATGAGGCGCTGACCTCGATATTCAACGTGGCCTGCTCGTCTGGTCGTATTAAAAACATGACTATGCCCTACCGCGCTAAAGCAATGTTTTTTATGGATGCGTTTATTCCGGTAGGCAACTTGACGCTAGGCTATACCCCGTCTGATAAGATGGGCATGGGCGAACCGTTACCGCGCGGTGTGGCGGCACAGTGGCGCGAATGGTGTAATGGTGCTGGCTATATCAAAACGGCCTTTGGCAAGACCATTCATACACAGTATTACGATGAAGTGACGACACCTGCGTTATGGCTATATTTTAGCGATGATGATATTGCCAATGATAAAAATGTCGCGGATATGCTACGCGTTTTTCCTAAGATAGCGGCTGAAAAACGTCGTGTTGAACCCGCAGAATTTGGGCTCGATGAGATTGGTCATATGAAATATTTTAGCCGCAAACTTGCTGCCAAAGCCCCTGCTCTCTGGGAGATGGCTACAACGTGGTTAACGCAGCATAGTGATTAACAAAGGTGAAAGTGATTCTGGGAAAGGGCTCAAGCTAATTAATAGAAAATCATTGGTTGAAAATTAGTCAGTAGCAGTATCCTTTTCTTCCTGCTTAAGCCGTTTCTGTAATGCAGAGTATAGTGAGGGTTTCATACCGCCGATATTGGCCAGTAGCCACTTTACATAGCCGATGGGTAAGGTCTTAATCGCCTCACCCTTGTGCTTACCAAAGGGCATTTTGGCGATAGGGTTGGCGGTATTTGACAGTTTATGCGCGGTCACAAAATCCGTAGTCTCAATCCCCAAACGCTCGCAGCAAGCTTGGTAGAGCAGGTAACACATCCGCGCATCACCCAACGCATCGTGGGCAGCTACGGTAAGGTCACGCGCAGCCTCTACTCCAAGCAGTTGCTCAATACATTTAGACTGGCTATAGCGGTGCCATTCAGGGAAAGCGAGACGTGCTAACCGTACGGTACAAATCAATTTTGCTGACGGCCGGCCGATAACTTTCCAATCAAAACGCACATTGTGACCAATAAGATAATCGCTCAGCTCGAACTTATCCAATTCAAAGCGAGCTAGTCCCGCGACATCTTTGTCAGTAATGCCGTGGATTCTAGTGACGACCGGCGAGATTGCCCGGCCACTATTAAAATAGGCCATCCACTCATAGCCCGTTGTGGCATTGATAGTCGCCACTTGAATGGGCCGAGCATCACGACCTTGGTCGGTCTCAGTATCGATCACTAGAGCTGTAATGTCTGGTGGCACAGAAAGGGTCATAATGGAACGATTCGCATAGAGGAGCACGCTTTATCATAAATAGTCTCTCTTATAATGCGTGCGCCTAACAGGTTTTTCTAGGGTAAATAGTTAAAGTTTATAGCGTTTAAAGTTGCTCAGAACCTAGCCTTTAGCTTATGGGATTATTTTTACGAGCTGGCTATTTTCATCGATTTTTCATGCGCAGCTCTTTTAAAACCGTTATGCTAAATTGCTCCTCCCTTGCTACCTTTACCTATAGCGACTGCCTAGCCAATGTCTGATAACCCATCTCCTAAACCTAAAAATGTCGCTGCGGACCCAGTGCCTAGTCCGAATGCCAAACCGCCGCCTCTACCCCATAGGCAAACTACTTTGTCTAAGCCGTCTAAACCAATACAACCACTGCAACGTCCCTTATTGCTCCGGTTATTTAGCTTATTTATTAAAGTAGTGGTGCTGCTCATATTTTTCATGGCATTAGACCAACTGATTCCTGGCATAAGGCAACAGCTGCAACCCTATGCGACCCAGAGTTGGCAATATATGACGCTCATGCAGCAGGAGTTACCGACAGAAAACAGCCTCCCTAATCCGCTGATAGACCGGCATCTAACCGACACTTGGGGCGGCGCTCGCAGTGAAGGCCGCACTCATGAAGGCATAGATATCTTCGCCAAACGAGGCACGCCAATACATGCAACGACTCATGGTATCGTTCAGCGAGTAGGTCAGGATAGATTGGGGGGCAATGTGGTAGTGATTGCAGGTTCTGGTGGTGCGGGGCATTATTATGCGCATCTGGAGGAATTTGCTGAGATTAATAAAGGCGATTGGGTCAATGCGGGGGATGTGGTTGGTTACGTAGGCGACAGTGGCAATGCTAAAGGCACGCCACCGCACGTACATTATGGAATTTATATTAACGGCAGTGCGGTCAATCCTTACCCTTTACTGGTGAAAAATTAGGGCTAGGCCATTGGGGGTAAGCAGAACGGAGATTATTTAATAAGGTCTCCATCAATAGCGATAATCTGCCCAACCTTTATTATGATAGCTAGTATTGGGATAAAACTCGCCTGCGCCAATATTTAAATCAGGTGCTAGGATATCTGCCATATTATACAGCGACCAAATAGCGGGTTTTGGTAAGCTGCCTGCGCGATAACTGCGCCATTCTCCGTTAAATACTAGATTAAAATAGCCATCAGAGTGGCTATCTATATTGTCAAAATGCAGCTCATCATCTTGTTTTGAGGTATACCACTTAACGTATAGTTTGCCGACGAAATCCCCACTATGAGGCTGCTGGCGGTCTTCGGATAAAACATAATCAAAAACGGCAATCCCTTGTTTATCCACTATGCCTTTATAAGACTCATTCACTCCCAAGCTAGGCTGCGTGGCGAGGTAAATATCGGTTAGCGTCAGACTGCCCGCAAAGTCATTACGATTGCGCCCAACCTTGGAATGACCGTGCAATTGATACCGCTGACTTCCTACCGCCATCTGCTGAATATACTCGATATTCACAATCAGTCTTTTATAGTCGTCACCGATAATCCCAATAGCTTTATCCTTCGTAACGTCTTTTAATAACGGTCCAAAATCATAGCGTTGATAAGGGGCGCTAGCGACTTTACGTACCGATTGGCGGCCCATCAGCTCATTGATTAATAAAGCTTCTTCTTTTTGAGCGCTATCTACTGACGGCGTCAGGCACAAAGCCATATAATCCCGCAGATAGGCAGGGTAAATGTCTAACGACTCAGGATTAGCAGTACCTGAGGTTAAATCGGTCACTGTTAAACTGGCTTTATTAATAATCAGTGTACCCAGCTTGTTGGTTTTATTCGTAATAGTAAGGACACTAGAGGCCGCGGTATTATTGGTTAACGTTGCTTTGATGGCAGGTTTCGCTACGTTAGGATAGGCGGCATTATAGGCGGGTAAAACAATGCGATTCAGCCGAGTCTCACAACTAATAGCTTGCGCAGAGGCAGCACCACTTAATAGGCATAAACCTACGACCCATTGCACACAAGTCTGAGCAGTATAGGCCGTTTTAGCCTTGGTCTTATTTATCTTGGTCATCCGTTGACTCCTCACTGTCTGTATCTCCTCGACCCCACTCTATAGAGCCTACGTCGTTACAGCTTTCACAGATGCGCGACTCAGGGAAAAACACTTTAAAAGTAGAGCCCTGCGTTTCGCTCGATTCAATCTTTAAGGTAGCCTCATGTTGATAGAGCACGTGTTTTACGATAGCTAACCCCAACCCAGTGCCCCCAGTACCACGACTGCGACCACTGTCCACTCGATAGAACCGCTCGGTCAGGCGCTCGATATGCTCTGGGGCAATGCCAATACCGGTATCACTGACGACAAACACGCAGCCCTCTTTGACCGCTGTCCAACTGATGCTGATTTCGCCCCCTTTTGGCGTATATTTAATCGCATTGGTAACCAAATTCAGTAGCGCACTGTTGAGATACATCTCTGAGCCATAGATATTGGCTTGCGAGTCCAGATGCAGGTCAATCAGATGACCGTACTCTTTATTATAGATTTGCGCATCATCAAACAGATGGGTCATCAACTTCGGCATATCTACGCACTGGGGCTCAGGTTTTTCTTCATTTTCTAACCGCGATAGCATCAATAAATCATTGATAATACTGTTCATGCGTCGGGTCTGCTGGCTCATTAAGCTAAAGCCACGCTGCCATTTTGGATCGATATCGGGTTGGTCTGCAAAAGTCTCAATATACCCCATAATCACGGTTAAGGGGGTACGCAACTCGTGCGAGACATTCGCCACGAAGTCTTTGCGCATCTGCTCCAGGTGCTGTAAGCGGGTGACATCATAGATGAGCAGCAGTTTCTCATCGCCAAAATGGGTTACTTCGCATTGCACATAGCGCGCCGCATCCTTCCATGAGTTTAAGCGAATGCCATCGTTGGGGGCGGTAGCGTTGACGTAGTACTCGTGAAACTCTGGCAGGGGAATCAGATTAAAAATACTTTCGCCTTGGTCCTCGGAGCGCAGGACTAACATCTTTTCAGCCGCTTGATTCCACCACTCTAAGCGGTCTTCGGCATCCAGTAAAATGACCGCGTCTTGTAACGCCAATAGCGAGCTGCGAATCTTTTTGACCAGTCCCATCATTTTTTGCTGCGTGATTTGCTCTTTGCTGCGGCTCTGATACAGTTGGGTCGCCACAAAGGTTAAGCCCCCTGACATCTCAGGTGGTGGGGTTTGGATAGGCGACCGCACCCACTGGCTAAAGCGCTGTAAGGCATAGAGGCGTAATAAATGAAATAAAACCAGTGCAGCAATAATGCCCCAAGCGACAGCCTCATAATACCAGCCTACTAGGGCACCCAGCGCCATCCAAAATAGCAACCAGCGCAAGTCTGCCCAAAATAGAGCATATTTTTGTGAAGAGGTCGGCTGACTCATGATCATGTCACTTATGGTAGTCTGCTAGCAAAGCTATTAGGTAAAAAGCTATTAGATATTAGGTTTGAGGCCAGTGGTTCGAAGCCGGTGGTTTAAGGCAACTGGTTTTGTGCAAATAGCTAGCCACTCATTTGCGTAGAAAAACGATAGCCTGTACCACGTACAGTTTGGATAAAACCGGCATAATTATAAGGCTCTAAAACTTTGCGCAGTCGGCGAATATGCACATCAATAGTGCGGTCTTCGACATAGACGTTGCCGCCCCAGACTTGGTCCAGCAGTTGGGTACGCGTATAAGCGCGCTCAGGATGGCTCATAAAAAAGGCCAGTAGGCGATATTCGGTAGGGCCAATATCGACGGGATTACCGTCGGCTGAAACCCGTTGACTGACGGGATCTAAGCTCAATCCTTCCGCCTCAATAGGCTTGTCTCCTGACAAGGCACTGCTGCGGCGCAATACGGCTTTAATCCGTGAGATTAACTCACGTGTAGAAAAAGGCTTGGTAATATAATCATCGGCACCCGCATCCAACCCTTGTACCTTATTGTCTTCCTCGCCTTTCGCCGTGAGCATGATGACCGGAATTTCAGAGAGCAACTCATCTTTTTTTAGCATCCGACAAAAATCAATCCCCGATTGACCATTCGGCAGCATCCAATCGAGTAAAATTAATGCAGGACGATGGTCGACCACTTGCCGATGGGCACTGGACACATCTTCTGCTTGCAAGCACTCAAAGCCTGCCATCTCTAGCGTGGTCAAAATCATTTCACGGATTGCCGGCTCGTCTTCTACGACCAATATCGTTTCGTTATTCATACCCTACCCTTAATATTATTATATGCTGCTACTTTTATTGATGATTACGCCTTTAAACCTAGCCCATAACGGTAACTACCGGCTTATAAAGGTGCACTACTGGCGAATCGCTGCCCAATTCGGCAGAAATATGACGGTTATATTACAACGTACCAATATGACAACATTATGACAAAACTAGGCAGAAGTGGGTTTTATTCTATTAAATGCTGCTATTGACGCTATTAACTGTGTTTATAGTGGTTAAGACTAATAAGGGATTGATGAAAAGTAACTTTTTTTGAAAAGCTGCATGGTTAAAAAGCTGCACTGCTAACAAGCTACATTGCTAAAAAGCTGATTTATAATATTAATTTACTTCGAGAATGAAATTGATAGGGCCATCATTATTGGCTAATACTTGCATATTCGCACCAAATTGACCAAAAGCTACTTTAGGATAAGTGGCGCTAGCATAAGCACTAAGCTCCGCAAATAAAGCTTGCGCAGCATCTGGGGGCATTGCTGGACCAAAATCTGGACGACGGCCTTTATCCGTTTTTGCTTGCAGGGTAAATTGCGACACTAATAGCAAGCCACCGTCCATTTCTTGCACATTTTTATCGAGCTTACCCGCCTCATTCTCGAAGAGTCGATAGGTCAAAATCTTATCAACCATCCTGCGCGCAATCTTGATATCGTCATCGTGACCTAGACCGATGTACGCCAAAATACCTTGCTCAATAGCGCCGATAGTTTCGCCCTCGACTTGTACGCTGGCGTGACTGACCCTCTGTATAACGGCTTTCATTATGACTCCTTATGCCTTGATGCCTATTTGTTGATGCCTGTTTCTTAATCGTTATTCTTATTACCTGTTTTTGCTACCTAGTTCTCATATCTATAACGGCTAGTCGGCATAGCTACGCTATCTATTACCATGACCAGCACTAGTAGGCTTAAGTTAGCAGCAAAGGTTTTTTATTTTTAGACTAAGACTAGTATAACTTTTTAATTATGCTCTAGTTTCACAGGGTGAACGGAGCAGAAACTAGAATTCAACGCAGCCAAGTTTTGAATCATGATAAACTAGTATAAGTTTCTGTTAACCCTCATTCTAATGCCTATTAGCGCTCTGTGATGACCATGAAAAACTCTTTAAAAGACCAGCTTAAAAACACCTTAAACCACGCCCCATTAAGCAAAGACAAACTCTTTACTGCCGCCCAACATTTGGTGCCGCAGCAACGCTTGAGTGAAGTCGCCGGCCGCTTTGCCGCCAGTCGCCATCCTTTAGTCAAAAAAGCCTTTGTACGTACCTTCGCCAAAGCTTATGGCATCACTTTAGACGAATACGAGCGCAAAAGCTTTAATGCCTACGAGAGTTTTAACGACTTTTTTACCCGTGAATTGGCTGAAGAGGCGCGCCCTATCGATAATACTGAGCAGGGTATTGTCTCGCCCGCTGATGGTAGCATCTCGCAAATAGGTCAAATTGAGCAAGATAAGCTGCTGCAAGCGAAAGGCACCTACTATACGGCGGGTCATTTATTAGCAGATAACGATGATGGCCACTATTTTAAAGAGGGCAGCTTTGCTACGGTTTATCTAGCGCCCAGTAATTACCACCGCGTGCATATGCCTTTCACAGGGCGTTTGGTTAAGACTCGCTATGTGCCGGGGTCATTATTTTCGGTGAACAATACCACGGCGGCGGGCGTCCCTGATTTATTTGCGCGTAATGAGCGTTTGGTGTGCATGTTTGAGACCGAATTTGGTATGGCGTCTGTGGTCATGGTAGGCGCGATGATTGTCGCCGGTATCGAGACCGTGGCGACAGGTAAGCTACAGCGTACCGATAGCGTGCAGACGCAAGAGCATGATATGACGCTCAATAAGGGCGATGAGTTAGGCCGTTTCTATTTGGGTTCGACAGCGATTGTATTATTGCCAAAAGCAGCGGGTACCGAATGGCAAGCCGGTCTAGACCACAATACCATCGTACAGATGGGTCAGTTACTGGGTAAAACCAACGCAAAATAATCCGCTATTAGCTTTACTATTCCCATAAAAGAGCCCTAGAGTACAGCCACTTCCTAATAAGAAATGATGCTGAACTTTAGGGCTTTTTGCTGGCTATCCTTTGCTATTAATAGCGATAATGGCCTTTAATAGGGAATTTAAACAGGATATCTTCTTGCTGGGTACCGCGACCAATATTATGTACGATTAGCGGTGTGCCTTCAGCGGTAGTCTTATTCGAGACAATGCCCATATGCGGTAAATTGCTCTTCGGTAAGCGCCAGGTGACGATATCTCCAGCTTTAAAGCTCTCAATATCGGTCTTGGATAAAGTCTCGCCATGCTCAGCGAAAAACACTTCTAAATTGGGAACGCGGCGGTGGTCAATATTTTTATCCGGCTTAGTTAACCCCCAAATTTTGGGATACTTATCCCAATTCTTTTGCATATCGTGGTTAACCAATTGCTGCAGGTCGATATTCTGCAAGCGATAGGCGCGAATGACCACATCCGTACAAACGCCAGACTCAATCGGTACATCACCGCGAGGAAAGTCTAACTTACGATAAGTAGGGTCGTAACTGGTGGTGACGCCAATTTGTTTTTTGGCATCGCGAGCCAGTTTGACCCCATTGCTGACCAGATCGCTATGATTCGCCAATGCCATACCGCTCGTAACGACTAGGCTTAGCAGCAGTAGGCTGACTTTAGCCACAATAGACTTCACTATACTCATAGCTTGCCCCTCGACTGGTGTACCTTGGACGATAGTTAAATGACTTTTAGTTGAGCGATTATTCGTTAAGCGATTATTGTGCTGATGGTTCAATATTTATCCCTCATAGTGGTTCATAGGATAGCGCAGCCTTATCTCATCTAACTACCGCAACCCATCTGGCATTATACAAAACTACTATACGCTTGCGAGCTATACATGACCGCTAGCAATATGAGGAGCTGAACGGTCAAAAACCCTAATAATGTCCATAAATAAGGAGGATGCTTGCGCTTTATAAGGTAAACGAGCAACGCCCCATCGACTACCGCTATCAGCCAAATAGACTGCGCGTAAGGCAAAACCATACGGAATAATGGCGACTCTTTGGTGCCGAAACTCTCATACATATAGGCAAATGTATTTAATATTCCCAAATGCCAGGCATAAGCAATCGCCGTTATTAAGGCCAGCAGCAGAGCGCACCCTACTTGCAAACGAATAACGGTGTGCTTCTTCATGGTCAGCGTCCATAATGAGGCGGGTTAAAATTGAATTAGCTACTAGTGAGCCATTTAATTAATAAACGATTCAATATTAGCTTTAATGAGTAAGGTCTTAGTTTCTTAAACTAACTGTGCCTTTAAGCTAACTTTCACTTTCAAACTAACTGTCCCATTAAACTAACTGTCAATCAGCCAACCTTGCTCAGTAGCATAAGCCACTTTTTCTGCCAACCACTGGTGTATCTCAGGGAAAGCTTCGGCAATAAACGCTTGTGTCGCCACTACTTGACTGCGACGAACTTGGTGCGCTTGCCACATGCCCCCTTCGGTCTTTAGGTTTAATAAAAACGGCAATAGCCGATCAACCGCTTTAATCAGCTGGGTTTCTGCACTGGTACCCGTCTCTTGCTCTTCCCACAGCTCAGTCAGGTTGCGAATGCCATTACCGCACTCGTTTTGCAAGCGGGCAATGCCATCGCGTTCTGCATGATGAGCATCATTGCGTTGCGTGTCATACAGATAGGTATCACCAGCATCAATTTCGCCCAAATCATGAATCAACGCCATCTTTAATAGCTGCTCATGGTTCAGCGGCAACTTAAAGTACTCCGCTATCGACCAACAAGCCATCGCCAAATGCCACGAGTGCTCCGCAGAGTTTTCCCTACGCGCGCCACCGGTCACGTAATTGCGACGCTCTACATGCTTTAGGGCATCCAGCTCTAATAAAAAATGGCTAATGTCTTCTATGTCATGCTGGATTGAGTCAGCTGTTGGTTCAGACGGTTGTTGCTGGTTTTTGAAAGTCATAGCGCTCACTATTGTTGGTTGGGCTGCCCTAACCGTAAGGACAGCTTATTGAATTGGGGACGACTTATTGAAATAAGAACAACTTATTAAATTAATGGCTACTTAGTGAATTAATGATAACTCACGTTGGAAAACGAGCCATACCGTTAAACCCTTTATTTAATTAAATTACTAATAGTTTTAAAGGCAGGGTCTTTGCTGGAGCGACACAGTTCAAAAAGAATCGCTTCGGTCGTGGTGATTACCGCTCCAGCTCTACGCATCCGGCGGATCGCTTGGCGACGGTCATAAGCATTACGCGAGCCGGTCGCATCGGCAATGATGACGGGCAACATGCCATTATCGAGCAAGTCTAGCGCGGTCTGCATCACACAGACGTGGGTCTCTACTCCAAATAACAACACAGCGTTACGGTTCTGCTGCGCCAAATGGTTCCACGTTTCGTCATTGTCACAGGCACTAAAAGTGACCTTTTCTATCGTCTTCGCCTTACTAGTGTCCAATACTTCCATAATCTCAGGTAGGGTCTCTCCTAAGCCTTTTTTATATTGCTCATTGAGCATAATTGGTACATTAAGCGCTTGTAGTCCTTCAATTAATACTAGGATTTTGCTTAATATTTTTTTATTACGATAGATATGTGGGGTCAGTTTTTCTTGGACATCGATAATCATAGCTTGACAGTTTTCACGCATGATTCGATAGGTTTTATCCGTAGTAATCGTAGACATAACACGCTCCTTGTGTCGGTTATTATTCAACTTAATTTATAACGCCTGTATTGTTAAAGCCAGTCTTTATAGCAGCTCCATTCATAGGCATAGATAGCCACAGAATTTATAATATGTCGGCTAATAGGGCTATTTTAATAATTAGAATTATTGCTTAGAAATTTTCGCTTATCGGTCTCAGCATCCTAGTGAAATACCAATAAAAATCAAATCTAACGCCTCTCTTATTTAGTCATACTTTGTTGGTGGGGTCAATGAGGATAATCATTTA
>Ga0208015_1000338_pt1 | contig 27707 bp, 21 predicted proteins | sample 26BtaG_FD_184101 | JGI IMG/M metagenome (GOLD analysis project Ga0208015, IMG submission 184101) | Marine viral communities from Cariaco Basin, Caribbean Sea - 26B_WHOI_OMZ_CsCl (SPAdes) (version 2) | ecosystem: Environmental > Aquatic > Marine > Oceanic | place: Caribbean Sea: Cariaco Basin...
AAGGCGGGGCAACCAATTAGGAGTTATAAATGAGTGTATTAATCGACAAAGACACCAAAGTATTGGTGCAAGGTTTCACCGGTAAAAACGGTACTTTCCATTCTGAGCAAGCGATCGAATACGGTACTAAAGTAGTCGGCGGCGTAACCCCAGGTAAAGGCGGTCAAACGCACCTAGGTCTACCAGTCTTCAACACTATGTCTGAAGCTATGGAAGCTACTCAAGCTGACGCTAGTGTGATCTACGTACCTGCACCATTCGTACTAGATTCAATCATCGAAGCGGTCGACGCTGGTGTGAAGCTAATCGTGGTCATCACTGAAGGCGTACCTACGCTAGATATGTTGAAAGCGAAGCGCTACATCGAAGAAGCTGACGGCGTAAGAATGGTTGGTCCTAACTGCCCAGGCGTCATCACGCCAGGTCAGTGCAAAATCGGCATCATGCCAGGTCACATCCATTTACCAGGTAAAGTGGGTATCATCTCACGCTCTGGTACTTTGACTTATGAAGCGGTAGCTCAAACTACTAAGCTTGGCTTTGGTCAGTCGACTTGTATCGGTATCGGTGGTGATCCAATCCCAGGTATGAACCAGATCGATTGCTTAAAACTGTTCCAAGAAGACCCACAAACAGAAGCTATCGTATTAATCGGTGAGATCGGTGGTACTGCTGAAGAAGAAGCAGCTGCTTATATAAAAGAGCACGTAACCAAGCCAGTTATCGGTTACATCGCTGGTGTAACTGCGCCTAAAGGCAAACGTATGGGCCATGCTGGCGCCATCATCTCTGGTGGTCAAGGTACTGCTGAAGAGAAATTCAAAGCGTTTGAAGATGCGGGCATTGCTTACACGCGTGACCCATCTAAGATTGGTGAGAAATTGAAAGAAGTAACTGGTTGGTAGTTTTAACCCATGTATGTTACCGTTTGATGAAAACTGCCTTGATATAACAATAAAAACACCCCATCATAGGGGTGTTTTTTTATATAAAGTCATAGTTTTAGCTCACTGAGCTTAGGGTAAGTTTAAAATGAAACTTAAATGGTTATTCTGTCTTACTAACCGACTAGATGAAAAAATTATTGGAAATCTACCTATAAGCGAAAAAGATAAATATATCTTTCTTAGAAGAATAAAAAAAATCAGAAGAGAACCAAAAGATTTTTTTAAAAGCTCAATCAAGAAACGTAGTTTACAACTCAGAGAAAAGTTACCGATTAAATATAAGGGAGAGAACTACTTTACTGTGGTTTCTGCAGTGTATAATGTTGAAAATTATTTAGAAGACTATTTAAAGAGCTTAACTAATCAGTCTCTGAGCTTCAATAAACATATACATTTAATCCTAATCGATGATGGATCAACAGATAATTCAGCAAGTATTATAAAAAATTGGCAAAAAAAATATCCAAAAAATATAACATATTTACATAAATATAATGAAGGTCAGGCTTCTGCGCGTAATTTAGGGCTTAAATATGTAAAATCTAAATGGGTAACATTTATTGATCCAGATGATAAAATAGATATTAATTATTTCCATAATATAGATTGGGCAATTTCAAGGAATAGTTCTGCCAAAATTTTAAATACATATATAAAGTTTCTTTCTGAGAATGGTCAGGCAGTAATTGATAAACATCCTCTTAAAAATAGATTTACAGCTGATATAGTTTGTTTGCCTTTTAATAAAATCGACTGCTATATTAATTTATCCGCCGCTTCAACTTTTTTTGATTATAGCTTAATAAAAGATAATAAATTACAATTTGATGAAAAGCTAAAGATATCGTTTGAAGATGCTAAATTTATCTTTAACTATATGTCATATTTAGATTATGGTGATTTATTATATGTTACCAAGTCCATATATTTTTACAGAAAGCACGATTGTTCTACTACTGCTAAATCTTGGAAAGATGAGCGTAAGTATATTGATACTTTCAAATATGGGTATCTTGATTCTCTAGAAATATTTAGAAATAAGCCTGAGTTAGAACTATTGATCAAAAAGACAGTATTGTATGATATTAATAATTATATAAATTTTTTAATTGATAAACCTTATGCTTTAAGGTTTTTAGGTGATAAAGAAATATTATTTTATGATCTACTAAGGCAAGTAATCAAAAAAATTGATGATAGTAAATTAATTCTTGAATCAGGCATTAGTTATAGAAATATGGCTTTTATATTAAATTATATGAAAAAAATTGATACTGGTATTATTATTTTACCTGTATCTAACATTAATCAAGATTATATTTTTCATGGTGCTTTTAATGAAAAACATCTTGCGAAAAATTTCGTAAAAAGTAATAACATTATAGACTCTCAATATGATATTTGGGAGCATAGTATGGGTAAAGATACTTTAGTTTTTATAGGTATTAGGAAGGCTAATTTATCAAAATTAATTATTAATGTTTAATTAGGTATTTTCATGTTAAGCAAGAAAGCTAAAAAACTTTTACGTAATCCGAAATTATTTTTCTTTGATTACCTTAAGCACAGACTATCTGACGATGAAATTAAAAAAAGTCTTAAGAGAAGTAATCTACAATTTTCAGTTGCTAATATTAATGGAATCTCCAATGATACTTCAACTAAGCAATCTTTGTTAAAAAGGTCTGGGCAGAAACCTAAAAAAGATAATTTAATTAAACTACCTGTAATAAATTCTCAAGAAAGTTTAGTAGTTGATAGAATTACTGATATAAGTTATCTAATTAATGAAATTTTTAGCTACTTACTTCAGCATACTTGCTTTGTACAAATAGTAAATACAGGTAATGATCATGTATTTAGAATTGCTGTAAAATCTAATGACTTAGACTATGTTCTAAATGTTATGAAAGGTTTTACTGTTAATGACTACTTTATAGAAGAAGTAATTACTAGAGAAGCTAGTAATAATTCACTTATGAGAAGTTTCTGTTTTCGTAAGTACAATACTATCTTTAAGTCTCTCATAATCGAAATCGATCCATGGCACTTATCTGAAAAATATAGTAGGATTTATACGCATAATTATAATCCTTTCTGTACACATATTAATCATAAGTATATGAATAAAACTGTATTTGCAAGTCATCCTTATTTTCTACAAGGTAGAATTAATGATATTAATGATTATGCTTTAACTTCTTTAATTAAAATTCCACCGTCTATATATGACAATTTCGATTTTGATGTTGATGTTGTTTTTACTTGGGTCGATGGACAAGATCCTGAATGGCTAGAAAAAAAAGAAAAGTTCAGTGCTAAACTGTATAGTGGTAATAGGGATAACTATAGTGCAGCTAGATACGAACAAATTGACGAACTAAAATATGCAATGAGATCTATTGCTGCATATTTTAAGAGTTTTCGAAAAATTTACATTGTGACTGATAAGCAAATTCCTTGGTGGTTAGATATTTCTCACCCTAAGGTTGAGATTGTCGATCATATGGAAATTTTTCCTAATGTAGATATATTGCCTGTCTTTAATTCTCATGCTATAGAAGCTAATTTGCATAGAATAAAAGGTTTAAGCAAAAAGTTTATTTATATGAACGATGACGTATTTATTTGGAAGCCAATAAACAAAAGTAAGTTTTACGCTTCTAATGGTATCTCTATATCTAGGTTTGAAAATATTTCTAATGTACATGGTGAAGTGGATATCACTCAACCTGCATGGAGTAGCGCTGCCTTAAATGGTAATGATTTACTAGAAAATAAGTTTGGAATGAAATCTTATTCGTATCATTTACATTGTCCCCATGCATTAGATAGAGATGTTATTTATAAAATGTGGAATGATTTTCCAAATGAGCATTTAAATATTAGTACAAGCAAATTCAGGTCTCATAAGGATATATCACCTTTATCCTTTTTTTATCATGCATATTCATTTATAAATAGCTTTTCTATAAAGGAGGCGCCATCACTATGTAAATCATATACATTAAATAGCGCAAATAATGAGCATATAAAGACTCTGGAAACTATTGCAAAAGATGATTATTCAGTTGATTTTGTTTGCTTAAATGATGGCGGAGAAAATAGATTAACTGATAGAGTTTTAAATGCACTTTCTACTAAATTTCCTGTAAAAGCAGACTGGGAGTATTGATATGAACATTGTACACATTGTACCTACAGGGGCATGGTCAGGAAGTGAAAAGATAGCTTTTAATTTCTCTAATTATTTATCTGATTTAAAAGGTGTAAATTCATATATTGCTATAAGAACAAATAATATATTTGATATTCAGTTTTATAAAATTAATCTTAGTGAAAGAGTGAAAATAATTGATATTCCAAAAACCTTAAAGGGTGCTAAGGCAATTGCTGACTATATAGAGGAGTTTTGTAAAAGAAATGGGGATATTATAGATATTGCTCATGGCCACCTTGGTTTAGGCTGTCGTATTTCAGCTTGTTTTAATAAGAGTGTTTATCGTATAGGGCATATGCATATAAGGTTCTTTACGCCTCAGTTTAAAAATTTAGATGCAGTAGTTGCGGTCTCAGAATGGCAATTGAAGGATGTACCATTATGGTATGAGGGAGATACTTATTTAGTACCCAATTTTATTGACGAATTACAGGATTTAACTGCTAATGAATTATTAGCATTTAAAAGAAGATGCTATATCAAAGAGACAGATTTTGTGTTTGGGGTGATTTCAAGATTGCATTTGGAGAAAGGGGTAGATTTAGCGATTGATGCCTTTAAATCAATAGATATAGCTGATATCAAACTTATTATAGTTGGTGATGGTATAAATTCAAAGTATTTTAAAGAGTTAGCCTATGAAGATTCTCGAATTATTTTCACTGGTTTTATAAGTAATGCAAGCAACTATATGCAATACTTAAATTGCCTGGTATCACCATCACGAGCAGACTCATTTGGTCTATCAGTTTTAGAAGGCCTATATTCTGAGATTCCTGTGGTTAGCACTTCAACTATGGGTTCTATGGATATCATGAAAGATGACCCATTACTTTGTAGGATGGACGATGCAAAAGCGCTTGCAGAGAAAATGATGCAGGCATATAACGGACAAAAAAATACATGTGATTACAAACAATATAATATGGTTAATTCGTGTAAGAAAATGATATCTATTTATGCTTCAGCTTTAGAAAAAATTTACTCTTCTAAAGTTATGACCTAAATTTCTTTCAGCCTAAGCATGGATAATTGTCCTGAATATTATGGAATTTAATTTTGAGTTATTCTAAAATCAACCGTAAGGTAAAAAAGCTCATAAAATCACCGGGCATATTTTTTCGAGATTATTTCAACAAAAAACATCCGGTTACTAATACTGAACTAGGTGTTGATCAGGCGGTTGAGTCTGCTTTTGTAGAGTATTCAAATATTAATACTGTAGAAATGCCTGACAATATGTATATCGATGTTGTCTTCACTTGGGTAAATAATCGTGATAGTGAATGGCAAAAGAAATATGAACAGCATGTTTTGCAGAGCTCTGTTTCCAATTTAGGTCAGTATGCAACGGATGTTGCTAGATTTGATAATAATAATGAATTGTTTTATTCAGTCAAGGCCGTAACAACGCATCTGCCTTGGGTTAGAAATATATTCATAGTTACTGATAATCAGACTCCACAATGGGTTAAGAAGAACAGCAAAGTAAAAATTATCGATCACAAGCAAATTATAGATGAAGCATATTTACCTACTTTTAATTCACATGTGATAGAAGCGTTCTTATACCGTATTCCTGGACTAGCTGAAAACTTTATCTATTTTAATGATGACGTGTTCGTAGCTAGAGATTTGCCTAAAGAACACTTTTTCTCTGCCAATGGTATCAGCTCTTTGTTTGTTTCTACAAAGAACCTGTATAGTATGATGAAACGTGGCGTTGAAACACCCACGTTAAAAGCTTCATTCCGAAGTATTGAATTACTCAGTCGCTACTATCCTCAAAAGATAGAAAATCCCTTAGTTCATACCTATTTTCCATTGAAGAAATCAATTTATGAAAAAGCATGGTCATTGTATGAAGTAGAAATCAGAAGTTTCTTACCTAATAAATTCAGAGGTAATAATGATTTAAATATGGCCTCATTTCTTGTACCGTGGTTAGCCTATTGTGAAGCACGAGCTATAGAGAAAGTAGACATATGCTACTATTTTAATATTCGTTCTAGACATGCCTTAACACGATATGAGAAATTGTTGAAGCTTAAAGAGTTAGATGCTCCACCACATTCATTCTGTGCCAATGACTTTAACAGTGAGCTTGAGAATTATGTGCCTGATTATCGTGAGAAATTACTGATAATGCTAGAAAATTACTATAAGTAGCTTAATTTTCTTCGATACAATAGTTCTCGCATCCTTTAGTAACTATTAAGCTTTAACTTATCTTTATATGAAACGGTCACTTTATTCAAGTGGCCGTTTTTTTTATTGAGGGCATGCTAGGTCGCTATTAATAAAGTTGATAACAATAAACTGTCACCACCTTGTCATAAAGTCTAAGTAGCCTATATCTTTAAAGCTATAAATCAGTATATTTTAATGGAAATGTTCAGATTACCAGTAAGCCTTTTGGTAACTTGGAAAAATTTGTATCAGGTCCACTAAAAACTGAAATTTCATAGTATCAACTTTAAAGGATATAGAGGTGGATAGTGGAAGGAGTTGTGAGTAAATATCAATATAGGGGTAGTGAGCAAGCACCTATTATGACGAGTATCGTTATTCTTAGGGCTAATAGAGTCTATGATATGGTAGAGCGAATTAGCTATCGAGCCATCTATGAAAATATGGCGACTCTGGAGATTTTGATAGTTAATGACGGCTCTAGTCAAGAAGACAGTAGAAGAATAGAAGAGCTATGTGAGATAAATGGGTTTAGCTATTTAGAGCTAGATACTAGGCATGAAGACTTCAATGCTTCTAGAGCTAGGAATATGGGGGCAATTTATGCTAAAGGTCAATTCATCATGCATGAAGATATTGATCTAATAGGCTATGCAAAATTTTATAAGGATATTATCACCCAAATTGAAATACAGGGATTATATTCTGATAATACCCAGATTATGACTGTGCCAGTAGCTTACCTTAGCCAAGATGCCTCTGATAACTTCTTTGAACTCAATGACTCATTTAGAAAACCCTACTTTATTGACTCATATCTGAAAGGGGAGACGCATAACTTTGAGTTTTTCATGCCTGCGAGCTCATTAATAGTCATAAGCCGATACTATTACTTAATGATAGGCGGATATAATGAACGCTTTAAGAACTGGGGTCTTGAAGACCTAGAGTTTATTTATCGGTGTCTTAAGTCTACTAAAAAATTTGCTTTACCAGAAAGAGATAAGGCCCTGTTCACTACACCAGCATTTGCGAAGCAGTTGACCTACAAAGGTTGGCGAACTATGTTTAGGCTACATGGTGACCTTATGTTTCAACAAGGCATCATCATGTTTCACATATTTCATGATAAAGATAAAAAATGGCGCAATAAGCAATCTCATGAGAATAATGTTGAGCTGTTTAATGAATGCACCCGCAGATTTGATGTAGAAGGGCATTATTTACCCCCATTACCAAGTAACCCTAATGAAAAATCGCTAATTTTTGGTAAAGGCTGTTTTGCCTACAATAGGGCGCTAATCCCATTTTTCGGTGAAATGGTGGTAAAAGGATATGAGAATTTTGATGGGTCTAAAATCAAGAATATTGATGTTTTAGACTTTATTCAAAAAGAGAAAATTACCCGAGTGATTTTCACTAATCCCTATGCGAACTTACAAAGGCAAAATATTTATAAAATGATTAGGGAGGCTGGTGTTCCCTATTATGTGGTAGAGCGTGGCGCGTTAAGAGACTCTATGTTTGTGGATTTAGATGGCTTCTCTTGTGAAAGCAGGTCTTATAATGAAGCATTATGGGACAAACAGATTACTAGAAAGAATGAGTCTTTAGCGATTGAATATATTGAAAAAGAGAAAGCTACCGATGACTCCCTTGAGACTCAGCCAAAAAGAGTAGGGATAAGAGAGTTAAATTATAAGTTAGGGATTGGGAGTAGCAAAAAGGTCCTTTTTGTACCGCTACAATCACGATCTGATACTACGATTAATTATTTTGCTGGTGATATCGAAACTTATGATAACTTTTTAGATTTGGTAAGAGAGGTTACACAACGCTTATATCCTGATTGGTTAGTAGTCGTGAAGAAGCATCCTTTATCCAAAATCAAAGAGGATATCCCAGATGCAGTCTTCGTCGATAATTATAATATTAAAGACTTATTAGACCGGTGTGACGCTATATTACTGATTAATTCAGGAGTAGGCGTTTTAGGAGCATTATGGGGCAAGCTTGTATTACATTGTGGGCAAGCTTTTTATAGAAGTGATAAGTTAAATCGAAAAGTAATTAATGCAGCACAAGTTATCCAAGCTTTAGAATCTGAATTTGAACCTAGGAGTGAAGATATATTAAGGTTCACGAGTTATCTAATCAATGAGTTTTATTGCTTTGGTAAGATGACGACTTCTACTAAGGACTATACGGATAAAGCTCTGCTCACCATTACCGAGGCTATAGAGTATTATAAAGTCAATATAGATGGCAAAAGACTATTTGACAGTGAGAGTAGCCATCAGATTCCTACTTCTGCACCAATTTATGATATTTTCAGAAACTCTATTCAAGAGCCTACCTCTGCAAGCGCTAACAGGAAGCTATTGTCTGATAAAAATAAGGCTGGTGTAGAGCTAGCTAGAGTAACGCAAGGAAATACAAATATAAGCTTTAAAGCAGAGCAAAGATTAAATAAAAATAAGAAAAGTAATAGCCTAAAAAGGAAAGTGAAGAAATTTTATAAACAGCCAAAAAGATCTATAGTGGACATAGTGAATAAAAGGTTAGGCGCTTAGATGAACTCTATAGCCTTGCTAAGACTTGATAAGGTACAGAAGATAGTCATATATTTTCAAATTCAATCACTTTTTAACTAAGGAGCGCTGCTAATATAACTATGATTATAGAGACAGTAAGCTAAATAAAAAATCTGCGCTGTACTGAAACGCCCTTTTTTACTCCCATTCTCACACCATCCTAAATAAAAAGGTCGCCCTAAAACGGTGACCTTTTTGCCTCTTAGTAAAGCTTCAAACCCACCAAGCGAAGTAATCGTATAAACATGATCTACCGTCTCTAGCGCGTCGACTAAATGAATAGGCTGGTCTAAGATTAGACAATTCAGCGCCGTTAAAGACTCTATTAGTGACCTATCTTGTAAGGTCATTGGATGAGGTTTGACGATTATTTGAGCATCAGGATTGTCCGTGATAGCCTGCCTGGTTAAATCTAACAGTGTGATATCTTTACCACCGCCATATTTCAGGGCATCATCATGCGGTACTTGACCCAATACTAGTATGCGCTCACGGCTTTTTTCTCCATAAATAGCCCTAACACCTACTTCGGGTTGATGATTATATTTACTGACGCGATGCGAGACATAATAGTCCAACATTTCTTGCGCCAGTTGCTCGTCAAATCCGTCTTGCTCAAAGTCAAAGTTTGCCATTAAATCTGTTAGGTCGTTGGATCGGGTAGTATCGAAATAGGGTGCTTGCGAGTCCATGACGATGGACAGTGGCGGATCGTATTTACTATCTTCAGGTCCAGAGCGAATAAAACCATCTTCTAAAAAGAAAATATCTAAATTTTGCTTACGGGCATAATCAATAAAGAAGTCTGGTGCTTTATAACCCCAAATATAAATAACCGGGTTGACCATTTTGATAAAAGGTTTGAGAAATAATTGAAAATAGCGTTTATGAAAGTGACGCTGAATTTGTACATGACTATCTTCCAGTACCCATTCGCCTACATAGGCTTGCCAAGGTAACATACCGATTACTAGAGCTATGCGTTGATTAGGACGCAGGCTATGGCGCTTAAGGCCCTGTAGAATAGGAAAATAATACTGTTTGAAGTTCATAGGTCACTATAAGAATTAGCTTAGAGTATTAAGATTTGATTACTATCTAACACAGTTAAATTATTGAAATATTTATAGTTTCTAATAAAATATATCATGCCATACTGTGATTAAATAGTGGCTATTAGGATATAGCTTATAGGATAGAATTTTAACTGTATATAATAGTGATAATATTTAAGGTATGATTTAAAGATAATTATATTTTTGAACATTTATTGGTTAGTATGATGAGAAATAAAATCCTAATTACTGGTGGTGCCGGCTATATTGGCTCACACACTTGTATAGAGCTGATTGAAGCAGGGTATGATATTGTCGTCTATGATAATCTATCTAATAGTAGTCTTGAAGCGTTACGCCGAGTTGAGCATATTGTAGGACGAAGTATTGAGTTTATTGAAGGGGATATCTTAGATTCTACTTTATTACACCAGGCTTTTAAGGCTAATGATTTTTTTGGAGTCATTCATTTTGCTGGACTAAAAGCAGTGGGAGAGTCTGTCGCTAAGCCACTGTTATATTATAAAAATAACGTAACTGGCACGCTTAATTTACTTGAGGTGATGCAGCAACACAAAGTAAAAAATTTCGTTTTCTCTTCTTCTGCCACCGTTTATGGTGATCCAGAGACCTTACCTATTGTCGAAACTGCTAAGCGCTCTTGTACCAATCCGTATGGTCAATCTAAATTAACAGTCGAATATATACTTGAAGATTTAGCAAAATCTGATCCCAGTTGGAACATAATTAGTCTGCGCTATTTTAATCCTGTGGGCGCTCATAAATCGGGTCAAATTGGGGAAGACCCCAACGATATACCTAACAATCTCATGCCTTATATCAGTCAGGTAGCGGTCGGAAAGCTCAAACAATTGAGTATATTCGGTAATGATTACGATACTAACGATGGTACTGGTGTGCGTGACTTTATTCACGTCGTTGATTTAGCTAAAGGTCATGCGTCTGCATTAGCTTATTTATCAAATAACGAGTCTATCGGATTCTTACCTATTAACTTGGGCTCGGGCAAAGGGACATCTGTGTTAGAGCTAGTAGCTGCTTTTATCGAATCAACGGACAAAGAAGTGCCGTATCAATTTGTAGCAAGGCGACCAGGTGATATCGCCAGTTGTTATGCCAGTGCTGATCGAGCACAGAAGTTACTGAATTGGTCGGCTAAGCTCAGTATTGTGGATATGTGCCGAGACACTTGGCTTTGGCAGAGTATGAACCCTAATGGTTACACTGTCTCTTCACAGTCATAGTGGTAAATAATAGTTATAAAAAATTTGTTTAAAATACCTTTTTTTAATTCTTCCCTAAAAATAGTCTTATTCTTATGAAAAACAAAATAACCCACGCCGTAATCCCAGTAGCCGGCTTCGGCACCCGCATGTTGCCGCTCTCTAAAGCCGTGCCCAAAGAGTTACTGCCTTTAGGCAACCGTCCCGCCATTCATTATGTTATCGAAGAAGCCATTGCTGCCGGTATCAAGCATATCGTGCTAGTTGGACATGCGCAAAAGAGTGCCATTGAAAACTATTTTGATTTGAATGCCGAGCTAGATACGCAACTGCGGCAAAAGGGTAAGGACGAACTGGCGGATAGCCTGAATTGGTTACCCGAAGACGTGACTATTTCTATGATTCGCCAAGGTAAGCCACTAGGACTAGGCCATGCCGTGTTGGCAGCGCGTCCTATCATTGGTGAGCATAGTTTTGCGGTCTTACTGACTGATGTGGTGCTTAATCCGTTTACCACGGATATGAGCCAAGATAATTTAGCGTTTATGCTCAATGAGTTTGCCATCTCTAGCCATTCGCAAATCTTAGTCGATGAAGTGGCGGATAGCGATGTGCATAAATACGGTATTGCGAAGCTAAAGGCTGCAGAAGATTTAAGCCAAGTTCAAGCCGATAGCAACGCCAGTTTTGCGGTAGCCGGCTTTGTCGAAAAACCTAATTTAGCAGATGCCCCTTCCAAATTAGCGGTGGTTGGCCGTTATGTCTTTAGTAACCGTATCTTTGATTATCTAGCTGAGACTAAACCCTCAGTAGGCGGCGAGATTCAGCTCACTGATGCTATCGATGCCTTAATTAGTACTGAAGGCGTGAATGTGACTACCATGCGCGGTGATAGTTTTGACGCCGGTGATATGACCAGTTATATGCGCGCCTTTATCTATTTCGCTGAGCGCCAGCTCGCCGATGAGACTTCAGCATAATGACGACTGCTAATTCCGCAACGTTGATGAGCGAAGTATCCAAATCACGCCCATCTTTGCCTAATAACCTACCGGCTTGGCAAATATTAGAAACTTTGGGCCAGCAACATTGGTCTTTGGCAGATTTGTTTGCCAAAGATGCTGAGCGTGCGCAGACCTTTAGTACGGCAGCAGAGGGTATCTATTTTGATTATTCTAAGCAGTGTTTAAATGCTGAAGTCAAAGAGACCTTGCTTGAATTAGCGCGGCAAAGCCAACTGACAGAAAAAATACAGGCGCTGTTTGCGGGCGAAAAAGTCAATATTAGTGAGCAGCGTGCCGCCTTGCATACGGCGCTCCGTCTGCCTAAATCTGCGCAGTTAATGGTGGATCAGCAGGAAGTCGTTGCCCAGATTCACGGCAGTCTTGAGCGCGCTGAATATTTAGTAGAGCGGATTCGCAATGGCATCTGGCGCGGCTTCTCTGGTAAAGCTATCACCGATGTGGTGAATATTGGGGTAGGGGGTTCGGATTTAGGGCCCTTGATGGCAGCCACAGCTTTAGACGAGTGGGCGGATAGTGATATTCGCGTTCATTTCGTCTCTAATATGGACGGCACCCAGCTCGGCGGTTTATTGGCGGAATTAAACCCAGAGACCACGCTATTTATTGTTTCATCAAAGTCGTTTGGTACCATCGATACGCTATCAAACGCTAAGACCGCATTAGCTTGGTTATTAACGACTAGAGCCAGTCGTGAGGCCGTATTACATCGCCATTTTATTGGAATATCTGCCAATTTAGAGAAAGTAACCGCTTGGGGCATTCATCCTGAGCACCAGTTGCCGTTATGGGACTGGGTTGGGGGTCGTTTTTCGATGTGGTCCGCGATTGGGTTGGCGGTAGCGATTCGTATTGGGATGGCACAGTTTTATGAGTTGCTGGCCGGGGCTCATGCGATGGATGAGCATTTTCGCACAGCCGACTTTAGCGATAATTTACCGGTATTATTAGGTCTCATTGGGGTCTGGAACAGTACCTTTTTACATATTAACGCCCATACAGTACTGCCTTATGATGGCAGACTCTGCTATCTGCCCAGCTATTTGACGCAATTGGAGATGGAGAGTAATGGTAAATCAGTAACGCGGGCAGGCGAGATCATTCACTATGCCACCTCTCCTGTATTGTGGGGCGAGATTGGCTCCAATGCTCAGCATGCTTTCTACCAGTTATTACACCAAGGTACGCAACGGGTCTCCTGTGACTTTATCGCCTGCGTACAGCATTATTTAGAAGACGAGCACGGGGATGAATTGCGCTATCAGCATGATTTGTCTCTGGCTAATTGCCTAGCACAAAGTCGGGTCTTAGCTTTTGGCAATCATGCAGTCGCCGTCGCAGAAGATGCCGTGGTGTGTGATTTGGATAAGTTTAAGCGTTATCGGGGCAATCAACCTTCGACGACCATGCTATTAGATGAGCTGACCCCGGCCAGCTTCGGTGCCCTAATTGCGCTGTACGAGCATAAAGTCTATGTGATGGCGAGTATTTGGGACATCAATCCTTTTGACCAATGGGGTGTCGAGATGGGTAAGCAAGTCGCCAATGACGTGTTTGCTGAATTGAATGCCCTGCACAATAAAGCTGCAGACTCAGAGTCTGATGGTCCTGCCGTGCAGTTTGATGCGTCTACTCAAGCTTTATTGCGTCATATCAAGGCTGCTGACTCTTTTTAAGTGGCTTTTGTACAGCTGAAAATCTGTATCGCCGTAGTCGCCTATAAAAACTATTAGCAAAAAAATTATTGCTTAAAAAATCATTAGTGAAAATACTCACAAGGACGCCACCCTATGTCTGCTCATCTTACTTCGCAAACCATGGCGCCTAAAGTTTGTGTCATTGTCGGTCATTCTATTGACGCTGTCACCACCGCTACGGTGCTAGCAAGTCTCGCGCAAACTGTGCACCTATATGCCGATGAAGCAGCGCTACAAGAGACGTTGGCTACTTATAAGTTTGAATATCAATTGCAAGCCTTATGGCAGTTGTACCAGACTGAGCAGCAAATTGTTGTTTATCCAGTACCTGTTGATGCCAGTGACTTATTAACCCTCACTTCAGCAGTCAATGGGGCTGAAGATAACGGCAAACCAAACCAAACACAGGCTGCGCTATATTGGCTGTTTTATCCTGAGTTACCAGCAAGTTGGCGCCAGCAATTGGGTACGCAAGACTTATGGATTAGTCAGTTAAATGAGAGTGCGCTATCGACGCAAGTGCCGCTAGTCTTAAGTGGTATCGAAGCGTTAGGCACCTTTGCGACCTTGGCAGCGCAGTGTCAGCGTGCTTGGGTGTACTATGTGCCCTTTGTATTCTTGCAAGATGGCCATTCTTACGCCTCTATGCTGTCGCCAACGCTATGGTTAATGGGGGAGAAGACTGCGGACTCTAGCCATAAACTGGCGATATTACAGCCGCTAATGGCGCAAGCTAAGCAGACCTTTATTACCAATATTGCGACCACAGAGTTTGCGCGCAGTGCCATTATGAATATGCTCGCGACCCGAGTGAGTTTTATGAATGAATGGAGCAGGCTTGCTGACCATCAAGGGGTAGATATTACGGAAGTCGCCACGATCATGGGTCTGGATGAGCGTATTGGCAAAAGCTATTTGAAAGCAGGTTGGGGGTTTGGCGGGCAGACCTTGCCGGCAGAGATTACCGCGCTACAGCAAACTTTAGGCGATGCCAGCAAAGAAAACCGCTTAATGCATGCGGTCGATCAAATTAATGATGACCAAAAAGAGCTTATATTTCGTAAGTTTTGGCAGTATTTTGACGGTAAGATCGAAGGTAAGACGGTCAGTATTTGGGGCGCAAGTTATAAAGAAGGCTCAGGACGGACGTCATCATCAGCGATTCACCCGCTGTTAAATTTACTATGGTCTTACGGCATTACCACCCAAGTTTACGCTAGCGAAGCCGAAGCTGAGCTGGCAAGCCTTTATCCCGAGCAGCCGCTTTTAAAATTTATTGCGCAGCCAGCAGCCGATTTACAACAAGCACAAGCCCTGTTTATTCTAGTATGGTCGGCGTATCAGCAAGTGCCGATAAGTGCTATTAACGAGGTCGCCTTACCCATATTTGATGCGCAGAATGCCTTGAGCAAACTACAGATAGCGGCGTTAAGTGGCGATTATGTTGGCATTGGCCGAGGTAAATAGGTCGGTTAACACTAGCAAATCTCTCGAAATGGAGGTTATTAGTTAGCAAGAATACCACAAAAAAAAGAGCCCAGTTCTATATAGAATAGGGCTCTTTTTTTTTGTCGATTTGCAAAAGCTATGAATTATAAAAGCTTGCAGGTTATGCTAAATGTAGCTTTTAAGCCAATACCGCCCCTTGACCCTCTAACCACTCTTGAATCTCACCCATTTTATCTTTGAGCAAGGCTTCATCCCCTTGTGTTTCGATATTTAAACGAATTAGTGGCTCGGTGTTGGAGGTACGGAGGTTAAAACGCCACTCGCCAAAGTCGAGGCTTAAGCCATCGAGCATATCTTTATTGGGGTTGGCATGCTGGTACTGATGCTCGATACGCTCGATGATGGCTTTTGCGTCCACATCGGTTAATTTAAAGTTCATTTCTCCTGAACTAGGATAAGCGGCAATACGCTCATTGACCAGTTGCGTCAAGGATTTGCCGGTGGTCGATAATAGCTCTATGGTTAATAGCCACGGAATCATGCCACTATCGCAGTAGAAGAAATCACGGAAATAATGGTGCGCCGACATCTCACCACCATAAATAGCGCCAGACTCACGCATCACTTGTTTAATAAATGAGTGCCCAGACTTGCTAATTTGTGCTTTGGCACCGGCTTCTGCCACGATAGCTTCGGTGTTATAAATCACGCGCGGATCATATACGATGGTCTCTTGCGGGTGCTTTTGTAGAAAAGCTTGCGCGAGCATCCCCACAATATAACTGCCCTCAACAAACTCGCCGGCCGCATCAAATAAAAAACAGCGGTCAAAGTCGCCATCAAAAGCGATACCCAAATCGGCTTTATTCGCTAAGACCGCTTGTTGGGTCGAGCGGCGATTGTCATAAATCATCGGGTTAGGGATACCGTTAGGGAAACTGCCATCGGGCTCATGATGCAGTTTAATCATGGTGATAGGCGCATTAGCTGCTATTAGACGTTGCTCCAATAAATCAACTACGGGCCCCGCGCTGCCATTGCCTGAGTTAATGACGATAGTAAGGGGCTGTAAATGACTAGTGTCGATAAAGCTCATTAAATGGTCGATATAAGCGGTTTTATCCGTTTTATTCAGCAGGTTACCAGGAGTAGGCACAGTATTAAAAGCACCAGACTGGGCTAATTGTTGAATATCGGCCAGTCCCGTATCACTACTGATTGGACGCGAGCCTTCACGGACTAATTTTAAGCCATTGTAGTTAATCGGATTATGACTCGCCGTTACTTCTATACCGCCCAAAGCTTGGTAATGACTGGTGGCAAAATAGACCTCTTCTGTACCCGCCATGCCCAAATCGATAACATCGACGCCAGCATCTAAAATCCCTTGGGTCGTCGCGGTCTTTAAGGACTCACTAGAGTCACGGATATCACAGCCAATCACGATAGCTCGGGTCAGTTCCTCATTGGCGTCGTGGTCGGCACGCTGCTGCAGTAAAATTTGTGCAAAAGCGCGGCCAATGCGATAGGCGATATCTTCATCCAGATTGACGCCCAGCTCACCGCGGATGTCGTAGGCTTTAAATGAGGTAATGGCTTTGTTAGGGTAAGCGGTCATTGCAGTCACTTATATTATTAGTAGAGAGGAGGGGTTGGCTTAAATAGCAGTAGTGCTAAAATTGTACTATAAGTAGAGGCCCTTTAGAGTAGCAAAATTGCACGGTTAATAACTACCTTATCTCGTAACTCCTAAAGCTATGGTCCTGTCATAACCCTATTAGCAGCCTATAATATTAGTGTTTTTTTATTACCTGCCCTTTGCCAAAGTAGTGTTTAGCTGTGCCCAAACACATCGCGGCTATAAACCTTAACGGCGACCTCATCTAGTTCATTATGCCAACGGTTAGCGACAATCAAATCGTTGCTGTTTTTAAAAGTTGCTAAGTCATTAATAACGCGGCAATCGGCAAATCGCGTCTCGTTTAAGGCAGGCTCAAAGATGGTCACCGTCATGCCATGTTGCTTTAAAATATCGATAATATCGAGCACAGCGGAATCGCGGAAGTTGTCCGCATCCTTTTTCATGCTTAGACGATATATACCGATACTCGTAGGATTTTTTTCGATGATACTGCGGGCGATAAAGCGTTTACGGGTATTATTGGCATCGACTATAGCGTGGATCAAATTGGCGGGGATGCCGAGATAATTGGCTTTAAGTTGTTGGGTATCTTTGGGCAGGCAATAACCCCCGTAGCCAAATGAGGGATTATTATAATGTTGCCCGATACGCGGGTCGAGTCCCACTCCAGTGATAATAGCTTGACTGTTTAGCGCTTGTTTTTCAGCAAAGCTGTCCAATTCGTTAAAGAACGCGATGCGGGTTGCTAAATAGCTGTTGGCGAATAATTTAACTGCCTCAGCTTCGGTTGGCGGCATCAGTAAGGTTGGTACAGGGGAATGGGCGGTATGGTTGGCACTCGCCTGTTGATATAAAGCCATTAATGCTTGTGCAAACATACTTTGCTCGCTAGTTGCCCCAACGATAATCCGTGCCGGGTAGAGGTTGTCCTGTAGCGCTTGTCCTTCTCGTAAAAACTCCGGCATAAACAGTATATTAGCATCAAATAAATTCTGCTTACTGGCTGTAAAGCCAATCGGTACCGTGGATTTTATAACGATAGGGACGTTTGGGTTTTGCTGACGTACGCTTTCAATACTGCTCTGTACTGACGAAGTGTCAAATTGACCGGACCCTATATCATAATTGGTCGGGGTAGCAATAATGACCAAATCGCAGCGTCGGAAAATCCCAGTAACATTGGTAGTAGCAGTTAAATTTAAGGATTGTTCTACTAAAAACTGACTAATCTCAGGGTCTTGTAAGGGGGAAATGCCTTGCTGCAATAGGCTAATTTTTTGCGCATCAATATCGAACAGAGTAACAGTGGTTTGCAAATGCGTCTGCGCCAGTAAGATAGCATTAGACAACCCGACATAACCGGCGCCAATGACCGCTATATTTTGTAAAAGAGTGGGGCTAATTGCTAGGGCAGGATTAGGCTTGGTGAGCAGTAGCGGTTTATCAACCGACGTATGAATCGGGGTATAAATCAGGTTATAAATTGAGGAGCTTGTATTCTGTAGGTCTGCCATCATTGTCATGATTACCCTCGAGGGTTATGGTAGATTAGGACTAAGCGTCGTATTGGCGATGCTACCGTTTTTATATGACATTTAGATAACATTTAGCTATTTACCTAACCAGTTAGGTCCCTTAAACGTATGGGCCTTAAGCGTAATTTTGGAACAGATATTATGACGACTAAGATCGTAAGCGCAGCACCTAGTAAACCCAGACGTGTACTGGCTCCAACACCAGTAGTAGGTACCCCGAAAGCTAGCGCAGAATTAACTGATTTATTGGCTTTGATGGCACGACTACGCGCAGATTGCCCCTGGGATATTAAGCAAACCAACCATAGCTTGATTCCTTATGCTATCGAAGAGGCGTATGAGCTGGGTGAGGCGGTGCAAGAAGACGATGATGAAGATATCAAAGGTGAGCTTGGCGATGTCTTGCTACAAGTCGTATTTCATTGCCAACTCTATGCCGAGCAAGGCCGTTTTGCTATGGGCGATGTCATTACCACCCTGCAAGAGAAGTTAATCCGTCGTCATCCGCATGTATTTGATAAAGAGAATTTAGCGGATGATGCTGCCGTCAAGCAACGTTGGGATGAGATTAAAGCGCTTGAAAATCAGGAACGCGCCGCACGGGGCAAACCTAAACGTCGTTTAGACCAAGTAAAAGCAGGCAGTGCGCTAATGCAGGCACAGGCATTACAAAAGGCAGCAAGTAAGTTGGGCTTTGACTGGCCGGGGGTAGAGGGTGCGGTAGAAAAACTAGAAGAAGAGATTGCGGAATTAAAGGAAGCTTTACCAAAAGCGGGTGAGACCTTAACGGCTCAACAAGAGCGAGAATTAGAAAAAGAGCTTGGCGATTGTGTCTTTGGTTTGGTTAACGTGGCGCGTAAGGTCGGTTTGGATGCGGAAGCAGCAACGCTAACATGCGTGCATAAGTTTAAATCGCGCTTTGGTTATATTGAGGCTAAGCTTGCTGAACAAGGCATCTCTGTAGAAGACAGTAGCTTAGAGGCAATGGATGCGCTATGGGAAGCCGCTAAAACAGAAGAGTGATACGCGAATAATAAGCCAGCAGTTAGCGTTAAACGAGCCAGTAACGAAATAGCAGTTAAGGTCATAAATAGTGAGTATTAAAGCCGAATAAGCCGATAAAGGAGTTGCCCCTTGCGACAATCCATAATCATTATAAGCATAATGCTAATAAGCCCGTTTTATACGGTGGCGGCTGTCGCAATGCCCAATCCATTAGCAACGCAAGATGGCGAGCAATGCTTTAGTGATCCTAAGGCGGCCTATACTTATTTGCAGCAGCAAGAGGTAAAGGCTGCGGCAGCCCATAAATTTGCTCGCAATAATACGCTAGTTAATATTAATAAGGCCAGTGAAGCTGAGTTAACCGCGCTACAAGGGATTGGCAGCAGTAAAGCGCAAGAAATCATCCTGTTTCGAGAAGCATTTGGAGACTTTGAGCGGGTAGAGGACCTTACGCTAGTCAAAGGTATTGGCGAAAAAACCGTGGCAAAAAACCGTCATCGGCTACGGGTGCAATAACGAATGCAATAACTAGGGCAATAACTTGATAAGCGAGTTTTTAGCGTTTGTTTAAGGGGAGATGCTTGCGCTTTGGTGAGTAAGTTATAGCCCCTCACAGCGTTGCAGAAGTATTTAATTGCCAACGAATGCGGCAATCTGTGCAAAAACTGGTCAATTTCCTGACTAAAAACACACTTTAACGCATAAGCTGCACCCCTTGACAGGCGAAAATTTGCTACACTAGCGTCTAAATATGTCCCGCATTTCTTATCCATAGTCCTATTAGTGGCATGGGGAGGTGCGTGGCTCTAGATTGTCCGTAGGGAGTAGATGCATGGCAGAACGATCAGCCAAGCAGTTGGGGTTAAGCAAAGCAGACTTGCCCAATTCAATTATTGAAGTCATTGCCACCTTAACTAAAAGTGGTTACGAAGCGTATATTGTAGGCGGCGGGGTTCGCGATAACTTATTGGGACTGGATCCTAAAGATTTTGACGCCGTTACCGATGCAAAACCTCATGAAGTAAAAGACTTATTTGGTAAGCGTTGTCGTGTGATTGGTCGCCGCTTTCAGTTGGCGCACGTGTATTCAGGCCGCGACATGATTGAGGTGGCGACTTTCCGTGCGCCGCCAAATGGGGATGCCCATACCACGAATGACGGTATGATTGTCCGCGATAACGTCTGGGGCGATATCGAACAGGATTTTGTCCGTCGCGATTTCTCTATTAATGCGCTTTATTATGAGCCGCTTAAAGGCATTGTGCATGACTTTTGCGATGCTCTAGGCGATATCGAATCTAAGACTTTGCGTCTGCTAGGGAATGCACCCGTCCGTATCGAAGAAGATCCGGTACGGTTGCTGCGTGCCCTGCGTTTTAAGGCCAAGCTAGGCTTTGAGTTTGACGATGAACTATCTGAGCAGTTCCATGATGACAATTGGTCGTTATTAGACCAAGTCTCACCGCATCGGTTATACGATGAGTCGCAAAAGATGTTTACCGGCGGCTATCTGGTGCCACTGTTACCATTATTGTTTGAATACGGCGCGATTCGGCATCTGATTATCTATCCGCCAAAAGCCCCTACCGCACTGGTGACTCAAGTCGCCGTCAATACGGACAAACGTATTGGTCAGGGTAAGAGTATTAACCCCGCGTTTTTCTATGCAGCTTTGCTATGGGACAATTATCTGTACCAGTTGGCGAAGCTCAAGAAAAAAGGCATGCCATTCCACGATGCGCAACTGCAATCGGCAAGTATCGTCATTGACCGTCAGCGTATTAAAACCGCCATTCCTAAATTCGCTGAGCAATTTATCCGCGATATCTGGTTAATGCAGCCGAAATTGGCCAACCCTCGGGTCAAACAAATTACTCAGTTGGCTGAGCACCCGCGCTTCCGTGCCGCTTTCGACTTTTTACTATTGCGCGAGCAGTGTGATGACGAGTCCAATCCCTTATCCGAGTCTACCAATGGCATGGGCGAGTGGTGGCAGACTTATCAGACGCTCTCTGAAAAACAAAAACAGCAAGCGCTCGATGACTTTGGTGGCGATGCCCGCCGTGGTAGTAGCAAACGCAGTCGTGGTCGCAACCGCAATCGTAACCGCGACGACGACTATCGTGATGACAGTGCTGATAAAAGTGATGAGAGTAATCACGTCAGCACTACTGCAGATGACCACAAGACCAAATCATCTCGTCAGTCTGACCATGAGCGCCGACCCATGCGGGCGCGCCAGCCAAAATCACCCGATACAGCGACTAAGCCCTCGCAAAGCTCACAGTTTGCTCAAGAGCGTGCGCAACTGCAGAGATTGTCATTGGGTGAGCTAGCCGGTGAAGCGCAAGATACGCAGTTGGCAAAGCCGTTATTTACTATTGATGCGGCGAAGATGGCCAAACAAGTACCTTTGCAGAAAAAAGCAGAGGAAGCAGCGGCTAAAGCGCAAAACCAACAGCGCGTCTCTGAAAAAATGCCAGCTGTAGCAAAGTCTACTGAGCAAGCTGATAAGGCACTTAAGCATAATGCTCAATCGGAGGCTAAAGCTAAGCCTACAGCTCAGGCTAAACCCGCTGCAGAAAAGACTCGCCGTACTGGCCAAGGTAATAGCGAAGCAGTACTGTTACCTAAGGTGGAAACCGTACCCAGTAAGCGCCGTCGCCGTTTGCCAAGTTCAGAGGTGACGCAAGTAGAGCGTGCCAAACAAGCGGCAGCAACGTCTAAAGTTTCTGAATCAGGAGTTTCTAAATCAGCAGTGTCTGAGTCAGCCTTGACGTCTAATTCTAACGATAAAGCTCAACCTGTAACTAAGAATAAAGCTCCTGCTGCAAAAAAAGCAGCAGCTAAAAAGCCTGTTCAAACAAATGCTCAAGCATCTACTCAGTCTGCTCAAACGAATGCTAAAGCGCAAAATGCTGCTATCGATGCAGCTCAAGCTCAGCAAAATGAGGCTAATGATCAAGCGAAATCTAACTCTAGTCGCAAAGCTGCTGCTAAAACTAAGGCTAAAGCTGAAGATAAAGCCCCGGCTAAAAAATCAGCAAAGCCGACAACTCGTAAGTCGAACAAGGCTGCCGTACCTGCTACAGCTGAGCAAATAGCCACGGGCGTGGTGAAAAATAGCGAACGGGTTCCCGCTACCCGCCGTCGTCGTGCCCCGACTTCAGAGCAAACCGTGAAAGAGCGGTTGGCTACTGACTCTTAAAATATAGACCGCTATTATGACTGAGCTATTAGCCACGACTAGCCACCCGCTAGGGCAGCAAAACGCTGACGACACTCAAGATATCGCTCTTGCCCAGCAGCAACCACAGCGTTGTTATCTGGGCTTGGGTGGCAATCTGACCAACGAGTTGGGGACGCCAAGCGAGCATATCCACCAAGCTGTTGCTATGTTGCAGGCACGCGATGATATCCATCAGGTGCGCCTGTCCTCCCTCTATGCTTCCAAACCGATGGGCCCGCAAGACCAACCCGATTTCATCAATGCGGTAGTTGAGATAGTGACTGAGTTGGCGCCATTAGCCTTGTTAGCCGTTTGTCAACAGTTGGAGCAAGCGGCACAGCGTGTGCGTTTGCGTCACTGGGGCGAGCGCAGCTTGGATGTCGACCTATTGCTCTACGGTGAGCAACAGGTGGCACTACCGACGCTGACCGTACCGCATGCCGGTATTCGCGAGCGTAACTTTGTCCTGGTACCCTTAGCAGAACTTAACCCCGATTTAATTATCCATGGTCGCCCTATTACCGAGTATGCCGTTAGCAGCGATTGGTCTGGGCTTGTCCGTTTTACTGTCTAATATTGCTAAGTATCTCTAGCATAGGTTGCCTATGCTACTCATGCTAACTATCGTAGGCTGCGGCGTAAGCCCAGCGTTGATACCCGTTTACTAAGTGAGCCGCTATGATTACCTTATCTACGTTAAACAAATATAAAAAAGAAGGCAAAAAGTTCAGTTGCTTAACTTGTTATGACGCTATGTTTGCCAAAATGATGGAAAACGCTGCTGTTGATACTATCTTGATTGGTGATAGCTTAGGTATGGTGGTACAAGGCCATGAGTCTACGTTACCGGTCACTATCGCAGATATGGCTTATCATACGGCTAATGTGGCGCGCAGTAACAAGCATGCGTTAATCATGGCGGACCTTCCATTTATGAGCTATGTCACGCTAGAAGATGCGATTGCTAATGCCCGCACCGTTATGCAAGCCGGAGCGCATGTGGTCAAAATAGAAGGCGGTGCTGAACTGTGCGATTTGGTCGAAAAACTTGCCGCTGCTGGCACACCGACCTGTGTGCATCTTGGTCTAACGCCGCAATCGGTCAACGTGTTTGGCGGCTATAAAGTCCAAGGTAAATCCGACGATAGCGCTAATAAACTGTTGAATGACGCGAAAGCTTTGGTAGCAGCAGGGGCAGCTATTGTCCTGCTCGAATGTGTCCCTGCCGCACTAGCCAAAGCGGTTACAGCCGCCGTCAACGTGCCCGTGATTGGGATTGGCGCTGGTAGCGATACCGATGGCCAAGTTTTAGTGATGCATGATATGTTAGGCGTCACGCATGGTCGTACCGCGCGTTTCGTGCATGACTTTTTGACCGATGAGCGCAATGAAGCGCGTAGCGTAGAAGGGGCTTTTGCCTTATATCATCACTCTGTACAAGAAGGCAGCTACCCTACGGAAGCGCATCAGTTTAAATAGCCGTACAAATAATATTGTAAAAATAGCTACGAGCAGTTCAATATCGCGGAAGCCCACCATGACCACTACTTTTACCACTATCCAACAGCTGCGTGCCACCCTGCAACCGCTACGTCAGCAGCAAAAGATCGCTTTAGTACCCACCATGGGCAACCTGCATGCCGGTCATATCGAGCTGGTCAAACGTGCGAAAGCGCAAGCCGATATTGTCATCGTTAGTATTTTTGTCAATCCTACTCAGTTTGGGGTTGGCGAAGATTTAGACAGTTACCCGCGTACTTTAGCAGCAGACACGGAAAAATTGGTTGAAGTTGGCGCAGACTATATCTTTGCGCCCAGCGTCGCTGAGATGTACCCCGTTATGCCGCCGCCGACCCAAGTTTTGGCGGGCGCTATCAGTCAGCAGCTGTGTGGCCACTCGCGTCCTACGCATTTTGATGGGGTAGGGCTAGTGGTCAGTAAACTGTTTAATATCGTTCAACCGGATATTGCGGTCTTTGGTCAGAAAGACTACCAGCAATTGGCTATTATCCGGCAATTAGTACGCGACTTAAGCTATGATATCGATATTATTGGGGCGCCTATCGTCCGGGCAGAGGATGGTCTGGCTTTGTCTTCTCGCAACCAATATTTAAGCGCAGCCGAGCGGGCTATTGCCCCAGCTCTACATCGTGAAGTCGACCGTTTAGCCACACAACTTGCCCAAGGTGAGCATCTTAGCTCAAAGGGTGAAAATGAGCATGGAAGTAATGACCACCAAGACCCTATGACGCAACTGCAAACCTTGATTAGCGACACCATAGGTCGTATTAACGAGACCGGTTTCAAAATAGATTATTTAGAAGTTAAAAACCAGGATTTGACTGAGATAGCCGATAGAAATGAGCTGACGACGACTACGGATTTAGTCATTATTACGGCAGCTTGGCTCGGTAACGCTCGTTTGTTAGACAACCAAGAGGTGAGAGTAGCGCCAAAGCTCCGCTAGTAAGGGCAGCGTCAATACGCACTCATGCTAGCAAGCCATAAGCCACCTACGACGATTACGCCAGTTTATAGCGTCATATTTTTGACAAGGATAAAAACTCATGTCGCCGAACCATCAGGTCGCTAGTCCGTCTATTACCCCGCCAGCCGAGACTGAAATATCGCTATTGATAGTTTCAGGTCGTTCAGGCTCGGGCAAGACTTCAGCCTTAAATATTCTAGAGGACTTAGGATATTATGCGATTGATAATATGCCGCTGTCTTTGGTCCCGGAGGCGGCGACTAAGCTCATTACGGATGGCGGCATTGCTAAGGTAGCTTTAGGGGTTGACGTGCGGACGCCCCGTGCTGACTTATCTAATTTTGCTAGCATTCTCAACACCTTGGTAGAGCGTTACGGTAGCGAATCGGTCAAAGTCCTATACGTGACGGCACAAGAGCCCGTATTGATAGCCCGCTTTAATGCTACTCGCCGCGTTCACCCCTTAATGGCCACGGCAGATAACCCTGTCTTTAACTTGCCCAATGCCATCAAAAAAGAAATCGAGCTGTTAGAGCCCATCGCTAGCCATGCCGATATTAAGATAGACACCAGTCATCTAAATATTCATCAGCTTAAAGAGCGTATCCGTGAGCATACCGGCATCGAAAATCAAGTGACCATTAACTTGCTGTCGTTTGGTTTTAAATACGGTCTACCGATTGATGCAGACTTTGTTTTTGATGTTAGAATCCTCCCTAATCCCCATTGGAGTCCAGAATTGCGGGCGAAGACAGGTCAAGATAGTGAGGTAGGAGAATTTTTTGCCGCCTACCCTGAGGTAGAGGAGATGCAAGCGGACATTAATAAGTTCCTTAATCGCTGGCTGCCGGATTTCTTGCACAACAACCGCCATACGGTGACAGTAGCGATTGGTTGTACAGGGGGCAAACACCGCTCAGTATTTATTACTGAAAATTTGCAAAAGTCTCTGGGTGCAAGTCTGCCTGATGGCCTAAATATTATCGCTAAACATCGAGAGAAACCGCGGTGGTACGCTTAAACGGTTGCACTTTAAGCTGCTAATTTTTATACCTAATTTAACGATTTTAGGGGCTAGGCGTAATACCTGCGTCCTATTCCTAATCATGATTACCCCGCTAGTTGAGATTACCTTATGATTAATTGGTCAGAACATGACATGCGCGTCTCGCGTACTGAGCTAAAAAAAGCCCACGAGCGCTTGCAAGACCTGTCAGTACCGTTATCGGAACTGTCTAAAAAACAGATTAAAAAACTGCCTGTGAGCGAGTACTTCTTAGATGAGTTGACGGCATTAGCAGATATCACCAGTCCTACCGCTAAAAAACGCCAGATTAAGCGGGTAGGCAAGTTGATCAGTGAAGAGAACCGTCACGAGCTGGTTGATGCTTTATTTAGAACCCGTTTTAGCCCTGAGCAAGTGGCGAAGATTGAAGCCTGGACCAGTCGCTTAAATATTCACGACGAAGGCACCATGAAGCAGTTCTGCAAGCAATATAAAATGGCAGAGCGCAACAGTATCTATCAGCTGCTGTTATGGATTGAGTATGCCAAGCATATGAATGATGATGAGCTATTAGCAGAATCAGAGCAAGATTTGATCAGCTATATTAAAGAAGTAGCGATGTTGACGCAGATGAACGATTAGAGCGTTATTGTTAAATTAAAAGACTGTGTTATTAGCGTTTTAAGTTACGAAAGTTCTAAAGCTAAAAATCGGCCACTCTAAACCTAAAAAACCGCCTATCTCATTGGATAAGCGGTTTTTTTAGAACTAAGCTAAAATCAGCTCATACAGTCTAATGGCTAGTACTACAGTAGCAGCAATTATTTCTTCTCTGTGCGGACTTTATCCACTAAGTAATCAACGACTTTTGCTACTTTTGCGCCTTCACCGGTCACGACATATTTGCCTTGAACGACGACTGCGGGGACACCGCTAAGCTGATAGCGTTTCGCACCGGCTTGTGAGCGACCGACCTTAGTACTGACCGCGAAAGAATTGTATAAGCTGTTGAACTTTTTACGGTCCACGCCTTGACTGGCATACCATTTACTTAGAGAATCTTGGTCAAATAGCTTTTTGCCATCGTCTTGGATTGCTTTAAATAAAGCATCGTGAGTCTTATCTTCATAGCCCAATAGCTGCGCTGCATAAAAACCGCGGGCATTGGCTTCCCAAACCGGGTTTAAGGCGGCTGGGGTTTTGAAGAAAGCCACGTCTTTTGCTTTGGTCTTGCCCCATTTTTCCATATGCGGGTTTAGGTTATAACAATGCGGGCAGCCGTACCAAAAAAACTCACGGACGATAATCGCATCACCGCTAATTTTTTCAGGATTGTCTAATACTTTGAAGTCCTTGCCGGCTTCATAAGTGGCAGCATTGGTCG
>Ga0208015_1000339_pt1 | contig 27675 bp, 41 predicted proteins | sample 26BtaG_FD_184101 | JGI IMG/M metagenome (GOLD analysis project Ga0208015, IMG submission 184101) | Marine viral communities from Cariaco Basin, Caribbean Sea - 26B_WHOI_OMZ_CsCl (SPAdes) (version 2) | ecosystem: Environmental > Aquatic > Marine > Oceanic | place: Caribbean Sea: Cariaco Basin...
ATGATTTAAAACCCATGGAGCCACATTAGTATCATCTGTGTTAAAGTTTGCTCTGAATTGTATAAAATTACCTCCAGATGTTGATGTATCTGGTGTTCCATCATCCATAATCCCCTCATCTTGCCATGCCCCCCATTCAATATGATAATCTCCTAATTCATAAAGGTCTAAAACTTCTGCTGCTGATAAACTTCTATTATAGATTCTTAATTCATCTAGCCCACCAGTATAATTCACAGAGGCAGTAGGATACCAACCAATTAATAAGTCGGTTGAAATAGTATCTGTACTTCCAAAACTTCCACTATAATCCGAATTCAAGATTCCATTAACATATAAATCTCCAGAGTTTCCCGCACCTGTCTTGACCATTGCTAGATGTATCCATTCATTATTAGTTATTCCAACTCTAGAAGTATAAGTTCTAAATGTTTGGTCATGTCCCCAATATAATCCTCCATCAGCTGCTATTTCAATAAAGTAACCATTTATTCCACCTGAACCTGTTGCGTATAAAAACACTGGTGCTGAAGCCACACTCTCAGGTTTTAACCAAATAGAAACTGTGTGAGTATCGTCTCCATTAATAGTATTTGTATAACCATCTGTAATGTTAATTATGTCTAAATTTCCACTAAAATATGCTCCTTCTCCAACTACGCCATTATCTTCATTAAAAATAGTTCCTGTAACTGTTCCATTATTAATCCCTTTCTCATCAAGTCCATCTCCATTTAATCCCAACAAACTAACAAGTCCTGTATCACTAATATTATAACTTGTAGCTGTTCGTGTCTCAAGAGTTATATTTGTATTAGCGTGTTGGGATAATCCTGCTTTGTATAAATCTTGAACTTCTGCTGCTGAAAGAGTTTTGTTATAGATTAAGACTTCGTCGATTGAGCCGTTAAAATAATTACTTCCTGCACCAAAAGCATCCCAACCAATATATAAGGGATTTGCATTTGCACTTCCCCAAGCAGCACCATCTGAACTATCAAAAGCACCATCCACATAATATCTAACATTTGTTCCATCGAATGTTATTACAGCATGATGCCATTGATTTGCACTAATCAAACCAGCACTAGAATCATTACTTGCTCCACCAGAGGAAATAAACTTTAAAGAACCATCACTTGAAGCCCTCATGTAATAATTATAAGAAACATCTCCGTCCCCTTTTTGTATTATTACTTGTGAATTTGCTAATTCTAAAGGATATATCCACGCTGAAAGAGTTATTTCTGAGGTAATGTCTAAACTATTATCATCTGTCGCACTAATATAATCATCCACACCATCAAATCTCATAGCCCCAGAACTTATACCAGTAGCATTGTTTGTTCCTGTTGGTGTTCCATTATTAATTCCCAAAACATCATTGTAATTTGCATCTAAATTCCAATAACTTACTAAATTAACATCTGACAAATTAATCCCAGTATTATTTACAACTCCTGTTCTTGTTGAATAAGTATCTGCCATATCAAAAGTTACATTCCAATATGTTGATGTTGAGTTGTAGAATATTAAACTTCTAAAATCTCCGTCTCTGGCATATTTGCCAATGTAATCTGAGTTGTTTATTGTTCCATTGTAAAGCTGTAAAATCTCTGCAGCACTCATTACCCTATCATCTATGATTACATTATCCACTTTCCCATTAAAAGGATAATCATATGCTGCACCACCATTATCGTGATGATGAACTCCAATATATACCCCTTCGTTTGGAGTTGAGACAGTACCTACAGTTGCGTTCTTGTCTAAAATACCATTCAAGTAAACTCTAACATGGTCGCTTTCATCAAGAGTTACTGCGATATGTTGCCACACGTCTTGTGTCAAATCAGTTGTACCAGTTAAAGAAGAACCCCCACGCATATAAAACCTCACCTTCTTCCCACCCCAATTAGTATTAATATCAAAAGTATCATCATTTGCGGCATCTCCATCTCCTATACTAATAAAAGTATCTGTCTCTACATTATCAAGGTTCTCAGGTCTTATCCACATAGCTATTGTTATAGGTGCAGAAGTTGGAACATCAGCAGGTTCTCTATAGATATAATCTGTCGAGCCATCAAGGTCATATCCTCCACTTCCGTCATAACCTGAACTTGCACCCCATGTTGCTCCACTTTCTGTTCCAAAGTTATTTTCTATACTATTATCCTGGACATAAGTTCCTTCAGCATCTTTATTAAAATCCATAAACAAAACAGGAGCATCTAATCTTGCTCCTAAAGCAGTAAATTCAGTCCTATTATACCATCCTAAAGCAACATCTTCATCATAAGTAAGTTCTAGTTCAGGATCTGTATCATATATATTACCAGTTATAATAACATCAAAATCATAAGGCTGTTTAAGACATTCATAAAAACCAACTGGATTTAAAGTAGCCATTACACATTTGCTATAGCCTTGAAATACCTCGTGATTAAACCTAACTTCAGTAGTTGCAGAAAGATTATTATTATCTGGAGAGTTAAGTAAATCATTAACATTAAGATAAACATATTCATTTGTTCTTTTATAGAACTGATTACCACTCCACTCTGTAGGAGTTTTAATAACACCTTGCTCAAAGTAAAGATTATTCTTCACATTATTAACATTTATATTAAGCTCATTTATAGGAAAGCCAAAGTCTCCTGAACAGCTTTCATTAGCAAAATCAAACCAGAACTTAGGAGAATTTAAATCTTCTTTAATCCATTGGATACATCCTTCTGGTATTAATTCATCATCAGCATACATTGTAATATAGAAATCACCATCTTCATAGTTTTCATCTAAACTAATCCATACAGAACCTTCTTTCCATTCCCATATTATTGAGTCAGAACCAAATTTAACTCTCTTTTCATTATTCTTTACATCATAACAGTATCCATACTTATCTTGTTGAGTTCCAATATCATTAGCTTTTATCTTCTTCCTTTTTATCTTTTCATTACCAAACTCATCTGATAAGAAATCGTAGTCTTTTGGCAAATCATTAAGTTTTGTAGCAGTTTCACTTACAAAACAAAAGCTAGTTTTCTTTTTATTTTTGTCAAAAGAAACAGAATAATAACCATCTTCAGAATCTTCAACTAAGCTCCATTCACTAACATCTTTTTCTTGCCATGACATTTCAGCATAAGCTAGAGGAATTACCAACAATGTTAGTATTATTAGTAGTTTTTTCATGTTACAGTTATACCCATCATCATAACCCCATTTTCAAAACTTAACCTTACAGTATTTGATTCATCAGATAAATTGTTCAAAAGTACAGTATGATTATCATTAAAAGTCATAGTATGAGTTCCTTCAGGAATCATTTTAATCTCTTGACCACTAGCAGTTTGGATTTCCATAGATGAACCTCCTGGGAAATTCCCCATAATTGTTGTGTTAATACCCTCATTGTTTATAGTGTTACTATTATCCGAATCAAAGAGGTTATTGTTTAAAACCATGTTTCCTGCATTGTCTCCTAAGATAGAAGTGTCTATATCTATTTCAAAATTAGAACTTCCAAATATACGATTATTCGAGATTATAGAATTAAAAACTAATCTTGAAAACTCTATACCATCCCCAGAAGAGTCAGAGATAATATTTCCATTAACCAGAACATTACTAGTCTCTAAGATTTGGATACCTCTAGATGAAGGAGAGAAAATCTGGTTATTTGTAACCAAAGAGTTACTAGACCCATCTAAAACAATACCGTCCGTAACATCGTAAAAAGTATTTCCATCTATAATACTCCCATTAGAATTTCTCAATTTGATTGCTTGTCCGCTAGAATCAGTAAAATAGTTATTTCTAAAAATAACATTTGGACATTCCCTAAAATTAATAGTTGCAGTATCGAAATAATTATTATAAATCTTTAAGTTATATACAAAAGTTGAACCAGTCCTAGTGTGGTCAAGATTACTTAGGTAATTATCGCTAATAATAATATTATCCATATCAAGATTGTTTGGATATATCCATAAAGAGTTGATTCTCAAATTATTAATAATAGTATTATTTGAATTTTCTAGATAGATAGTACCATTTATGTAACTACTAGTTCCTTGACCTTGTAACCAAATGTTATGATAAGAAATATCTAAATTACTCCCAAAATTATATTGACCTTCCATCAAAACAACCTTACCTCCATTAGAAGGCAAAGCATTAAGAGCATTATTAATCTCTACCTCATCATTTGTTCCATCACACTGATAATTACAAATACTTGTATCTAGACTATCACTAGCACATACAACTAATGTTGTTGAACGGGTATCGCTACTACCATTAACTTCACTCCAACCACTGATAGAATCTCCTCCCAATGTAATTTGTGTAGTGTTTACACTGTTAAAAGTAACATCATCTGTTGTGTTAAGCCATTGGTTAAAGAACTTCTGGATATATGTTATCCAACTAATATCGTCCGGTGTGTCTAAATCATCCCAGTAATCTGATCTATTTGTGTTTATAGAATAGTTTGCTCCTTCTGTTAGTGTAGTGCCTGTTGAGGTTTCTGGTTCTAGTTTTGGAAGATTATCATTATCATATCCAAAATCAGCAAATACAAAACTACATAAAACTAAAAATATTAAAAAAAATAATAATTTCTTCATTGTTTAACCAGGTGGTGTTCCTGGAACGACATTAAAGTTCTTGATAGCATTAGCCAAATTACCCATGGCTGATGTTCCTACACCTGCAAACTTATAAGTGAAGTACACTGTTGCACCACACAAACATAAACAAAGGAACACAACCCCTAATGTTATCATTAACTGCTTGTTTTCTTCCCACCATCCAGACTTTGCATATTCTATTTCGTTTTTCTTTAACTGTAATGCAACCCACTCTCTCACTCTGTGTGGAATCAAAGCAATCTCTGACCTTATTGTGTCCTCACTTTTTGTTATGTTGATCCTTCCAGGAAGCCACTCATCATTTAACTCAAAGGCATAAATCCTATTGCCTGGATAAATATATTCATCATCAAAAGGTTCTCGCTCTTTCTTATTAAAGAAAGGTTTCATACTTTTCCATGCACTCTTTTGATTTATCCACTTAACTTTGTTATATTTCGGTTTGCCAACAGCAAAGATTCCATCTTTGCTGCTTCCATGTAATGGTATAATCATTGCTTTAATCTTAAAGTTAGATAAATAATAACCAAAAAACATAGCTGTGAGTATACCTACGCTTGCTAATCCCCAACCAATCCAATAAATTATCTTTGATATAATGGGTGTCCAATCTAATGCTTCTGCTCCTGGTATAATTGCCATTTGCTAAATCCTCCTTATTATATTGTTGCAGACCCATTGTATCATTATTATTTGGCTAATATACCAAATAATCCTGGTTTCTTTTGTTGCTGTTGTTGTTGCTCTACACTTGATTCTATTCTCTTTAATATTGTTGAATCGGTTTTCTTAGTCCATCCATTTAATGCTCTCCAACAACAATCCTCTGAGAAATTCTTTAGTGTTCTAACAACATTATCAAATTGATTATAGTCTATACCATACTTATCCCAATAAGTTGCCATAGACAATGCTATTGTGTTATGAGTATATTTCAATTTATTTAGTAATCTCTCCTCTGAATAATTAGAGTTGATTAAGTTCTTAGATTGAAATGGTCTCATGTTTGGAATTACAACATGCTGTATGAAGAACTTATTACATATTGGTTTGATTGGATTTGCGTTCTCATCCAGTATAGGTTGTAGATTACCATCATCATCTCTTGTTAAACTTAAAAAAGAAAGAACAATATTAAACACATCATCTTCTAATTCCTGCTGCCAACGGATTAAATCAGATTTTTGCTGTTGTTGTATAACTTCGTAAGTATCTTCTTTAGAAGCATTACCTACTGTGTTTTGTTCTCTAACAAAATCCATCTGTCTTTGTTCTGCTTCTATCTGATGTTTTTCTTCTTTTCCTGGAAAAAATGATTCAAACATTTATTGCTCCTTTGTTTTCTTCTCTTTCTTTTCGGCTTTCTTTAATTCCTCTATTAAGAAATTAATACTCGCTTGTAGTTGATCTAATCTGACCCCTAATTCATATTCCATCTTATTTATCTCCCCTGTTGCAGATTAAAAGATTGGTCTTACTTCTAAACCTGTAAGCATACCTGGTTTCTTCTTACCTTTGTAAGTGTATAAAGACCTAGCATATCTTGTTCTTCTTCCTCCTCTCTTTCTTCCAAACCACTTACCAGAACCTCCACCACCACCTGGTAATGTTGGTGGTATTATTATAGGTAACTTTGGTGTGAATGTATAACTTTGAACAAAGTTTTCAGAAAAAGCAGGTACATCATTATAAGCAAAGGTATCTGTAAAATCAAAAATATCTTCTTTTGTTTCTTGAGTTGTATCTGTCTCAGAAAAAGCAGGTACATCATTATTTGTTTTACTTAACTCTTTAACAAAATCTTTTATATCACTGTAAGACTTAACCTTTGTTCCAGTTTTCATTATCTGATTAGTCTTGGTTTGAGTTAAAGGTTCAACCCTAATCTGAGTAAAATCTTTTGATTTTGTTTTAGTAAGTGAAACCATTTTAGTATCGGCTAATGAACTATCATAAGTTTTTACTCCTGCTTTGGTTACACTAACACCTCTTACTTTTGTTGATGTAAAAGAAGGTGTTATTGTTGATGTCCTTCCTGAAACTCCACCTAATGCTGTATACACATCTCCTGGTGCTTCTACAGGATCTAACCCATAACCTAATGCTGCAACAATATTCTTACCTTTGCCAGAAACTATTGATTTGTATTCGCCTATCGCAAACAAACTAGCTGTTGCAGCTCCAGCTGTTCCAAATGAAACAGTATCAACTATCCTTCCAGTTCTGTATCTTCCATCATCTGTTTTGCCTGGAAACAATCCTCTAAAACCTTTTCCACCTAAAGTAACACCTGTGTCATATCCAAAAGGTTTAAGGTCTTGAGTCCCCCCAGCATAATCTAATGCAACATTATAACCAATGCCACCTTCTATAAATCCAGGAAACAATCTAGTTGCAGCATATTTCTTCCATCCATATTTTTTTATTATATCTACTGCGGCTTTGCCTTTCTTGCCACCAATCAATTTAGAAACTCTTGCACCACCTTCTACATTAGCAAAAGATTCTGCTTGTAAAAGATTGATTCCAAAGGTATATTGTCTACCTAGTTTTGTTTTTCCATAACCATAAACATCATGCATAATTTTTCTAGCTGCATAAGTTTCTGCTAAATAAGTTCCAAAGCCCAAAGTATTTCTAATAACAGCAGGTGATTTACTTATAATACTTGAACCTCTTATTACTCCACCACCTACATTTAAAATCCTAGTTGTTGGAATAGTTATCAAAGCTGTATCTGCCACAGCAGAACCAGCTAGAACTATATCTTCTTTTGATGTATCTTTAATAGCTTTAGAAATATCTGCTCCCTTTTCATAAGAATATTTTTGTAATTTAAAACCTAAAGGAGCATCTTTTGTTGATATATTTATGTCATAAGTACCCCTTCTTTCTGCCTCTTTATATACTGCTGGAGCAGACTGAACAACATCATAAGTAGATTTTAAATCCTCATAAGGTTTTGTTGTTTTGCTGAAACTTTTAATATTTCTTATATAATTACCAACGGCAGTTGCATCTAAAATATTAACAGTTTTTCTAACGAGAGGTGTTGTAATAAAAACATCTCGTTTAGGTGCTTGTAAAATCTTATCAGAACTTTTTAAAGTTCTTCCACCTTCATAAGGAGTAGTTTCGCCTGTAGCAAAATAATCTCTTGCTTGTGAAATTGCTCTGCTTTGTGCTTCTGATGATTGTGTTGGTTGAGGTGTTGTTGTAGTAGTATCTCCTGCAGAAACAAAAGGAACTATTCCACCACTAATAGATTCTCTATAATCAAATCCTCTTGCTTTTGTATCACCTGTTGGAGTTAATGACATAGAAGAAGTTTGTTGTGTTGAAACTGATTTTGGTTGTGCTTTAACTACTCTGCCAAACTCTTTCTTTTGTGCTTCTTCTGTTAGAACACTTGCCCTTCTTATTTGTTGTGAAGTTAATCCTGATGTATCTGATAATTCAGAACTTGAACCTCCTCTCGCTCTACTTAATGATTGTGCTTGAGATTGTGTCACTCCTTTTTGTCCTGCTATCTTTGTTGTTGAATAAGTTTTAGTTTGTGGATTATAATAATATGTTTTTGTAACTGATGTTCTTGTAGGTGTTGATGATGAACCACTACCACTTGAACCACCACTTCTGCCTGAACTACCTCCTCCACCACTGCTTGGACTTCGTGATACTACAGTCCAACTCTTTCCTCTTGAATCAGTATATGTTGAACCTTTTCTTCCTGAAGTATCTCCACCCCTACGACCAGAACCTCCTCTTCTATTACCACTACGACCTCTTGAACCTCTTGAACTTCGTGAACCTCCTGAACTTCTACTTCTGCCCATGTTAACAACCTCCGTATTAAGTGTTAACACTATGTTAGGCACTACAATATTTAAATATCGTTAACAACCTAATATATATTATGTAATATATAGATTAATATAATATATATATTTAAAAATATAAATCGTATAACACTAAATAGGTCTGCTTCTGAGGAAATAATATGGTTAAAGAAGATTTTAAGGAAACAGAGTTTAATAGTAGTATTGCTACTTTAAAAAGAATAGATGCTTTAATCACCCAAATACACATGGCTAGAACAATACATGATAATCAATTATATTCTGATTTATTATATGCTTTATATGTAGAAGGATCAACAAAGATGACTAATGAAGAGAAGAAAAAATGTCAATCTTTTTTAGATGAAGTTCATACAACTTATTATGATTGTAAGAGAAAAAAAACTAATACTTATACAATGTGTTCTTTAGGTGGAACACAAAGACAGAATAAAAGAATAGATGATAAGATTATTTATTTAAGAAGAATAAGACCTATTTGTGAAATGTTTGAACTGTTCTTAATGAAATGTTTAGATGTTCATGGTATGTTAATAAAAGATAAAAAAGACACAGATGAAACACCTGATGATTGGTAACGATGGTAAGAAGTACTGAAAACTATGATTTATGGAAAAAAGAATTTAAACAAATGTATTTAAGTAAGTTTCCATCCAAAGAAAAACAAATAGATAAGTTTATGGATTATGTTGGAGACAGATATGATTCTCTCCAAAGAAGTTATATTCCTAGAAAAGTTCTATGGTATCTTTATTATAAGAAGAGAAGAATGATTAAAGGACAACAACATTTCTGGATAGCTTTTATAGGAAGAAAAGGTGGAGAAGGAAAAAGTACATTAGCTCATAACTGTTTTCATTTTTTAGATGGAACTTATAATCCTGGTAGAGCATCCATGAATTATGAAGAATTACTTAAGAGTATTGTAGATGCAAAGAAAGTAGAAAGATATCCTTGTGTTTTATTAGATGAACCAGAAAACAAAACACACCAATTAAGTCTGAAAGGAAGAGAAATCAGAGACATCTTAGAAAGAATAAGGCAGCTTAATTTGTTTGTTGGTATTTGTGCTAACTCTTTAACTTCAATCCCTTCATTTATTTATGAAAGATTATCAGCTATTGTTTTTATTAATGAAAAACATAGATTTTATCTATGGGATTCAGCAAAGGATGAACCAAAATGCACAATCGTTGATGACATCAAAAGCAAAGAAGGATGGGGAATGTACAGACATGGTGTATTCAAACAGCCAAAGATAACTCAACGCGCACACTTTAAAAATCTTGGATTTAGTAAAGAAACTCCATTCGAGATGAAAGAATATTTGAAGAAAAAAGAAGGAGATCTAATAGGAGATATAGATGGCTTTTTAAGTGTTCAAAAAGCTAGAAAAGCTACTATAAAACATCCTAAAGAGAAGCTAAAACAAGAGATAATGAAACTAAAGAAGAAGAACCCCAATATTACAGACATCCAAATAGCTTTAAGGCTAGGTTATACTCGTGAATACATCAATAAGCTAAAGAATGAGTGTGAATAGGCAAATTCGAAATGAATATATTAATAATATGTCAAGCGAAATATTACTATAAGAATATTATTATAATACTATAATTACAGTCAAAATATTAATATAATACTATAAAATGAACAAAAAAGGAAGATTTGCACTAAAACAAAGCCATATTATGTTAAAGAAACTTAAACAAGCTAAAAGAAATGGTCTTATAGATAAGAAACAAGCAGATAGATTAATAGAAGATCTAGAAAGAAGTATTAATATAGTCAAAGATGAAGAAGAGAAAAAAGAAAAAGCAACTTAGCTTTTTAGAAAGAGCATTAAAGAATGTTAATGAAACTACTTTAGCTATTCAGAACTTTGCAATACAACAACAGATAAAAAAAGAAGTTGATAAAGATAAGCCTAAAAATAAAAAAATTAAATGGTGTAAAACAATAATTATATATGGTTCAGCTATTTTGGTTGGAGCATTCTTTGGATTCTTCTATGGTATAATGACTTTGTTTTTGGTTGGTGTTATTATTAGTCTTGTTTCCACAAAGTTGGATTGGAATTAAGATTAACTATTTCTGATGAAGTTGTTTTTAATATGCAAACATAATCATCATAATAATTAAACGCTTCTGCTTTGGCATTTTCAACAGTATCTAAATGTCCATAAGTATAACCTAAAACAAAAGCACATACAAATATTATTAATATCCAAACAAACATTATTATATCTTTATTCATTTTTCTCTATTGTGTGATCTCTTTTGAAAAACAAGAAAGCTAAGTAACCATTTATATATGGTAGAATATTAAGTGCAGCTACTTTAGTAACATACGCTTGTTTCATCTGTGTTGTAATTTGCATTGCTTGTTGAATAGTTGGAGGATTGAGAAATATTTGTATGTTGTTATAAACTACAACTATTCTAGTTGTAATAACACTAACCAATACTAACATCATAATAAATCTTATTGTAGGATTCTTTGCTTTTTTGTATGTCCACCAAACAAACAGAAAGTATAAAACATTAATAAATAATATCAGAGGCAATCCACCATATTTAAATAGTGGATTTGCCTCTAGATATTTTATTAGCTCCCAGTTGATAAGGGTGGAAGCTAGGTCTGCAACAAGTGTGATCACTGAAAGTATTAAAAGCCATTTGATTCCTTTTTGCATTATCTCTCACATTTCTCTCTTTTGTGGTTTCTCCAACTTACTAATTCTTTGTATTTGTCTAAAACATCATCCAACTCATCAAAAGTTTTGCAGTAGTGAGCATCTCTCTGTAAGTCGTGAATTAATTTAAATAGTTTCATTATATCCTCGTCTTGCCAGTTCATCACAGATCGCATCTGAAAGAATGATTAATGTTGAAGTAGATGCTTTTGTAACCAAAAGCTCTGCCTCACATATTCTGATTTGTAATCTCAGCCTCCTGTTCTCATCACTCATTTTTTAGAGCTGCAACCTTTGCTTCTAATTCTGCTATCTCTTTTGCCTTTTGTTCTTCCTCTGCTTTTTTCTTTTTGTCGGCTTTTGTTTCTTTTACTTTAGGCACTGTTCCAACTTCGCTTTCTAAAGCGTTGAGTGTTTGTGCTTCTATCTTTCCTTCTATTCTGTTTAATTTTGCATTTCTATTCCATGCTAATATTGTTTGGAATAATTGCATTATTACTACAATAAGTCCAGCCATAAGTATAGCTGCTATTATAGTTGTTTCTCCTGCCATTTTGTATCAATCCTCCTGTGTTTTATATATAAGACAATAACACTAAATATAAATATTAAAAGTAAATAATCTCCTAATGTAAGATTAAATACAACTGTCAACATATATACTATTCTTGATTTTATGAACTCAATCATTCTGTCATTCCATCCTTAATCCATTTTAATATTTTTGCTCCAAAAAAAAAGAATATAATTATGGCTGCGAATATTAATATTTTGCCTGTTGTTGATGTTTCAAACATTTTTTATTTAACCATAAAAGAACATTCAACATATAATGTTCTATAAAAATTAATTCTTTTGATTTTAACCTCTCTGAAATATTTTGATAATCTGTTATAGAGAACTTTCTTGCTAAACATAGAGATATGATTTTCTTTTTGTTTAATCCAAAAGTTAGGAACAGTACATATAAATTTCCCTTTCTCTTTAAGATGTTTTGTTACTCTGTCCAAACATAAACCAACATTATCAATATGTTCTAGAACATCAAAACAAGTTATTACCTCATATTTTCTGTCTGCTTTAAAAGTCTCTGCGTTCTGTTCTGGCAAATCAAATCCATCATAAAGTAGAGAGTATCTTGTTAGTTCTGTCATCATTTCATCTCCATGAGATTCTCCTTTATTTCCTATATCCAAAACAGTGGCGTTCTCTATAATATGTTTAATTTCTTTTAATGTAAAATATATTCTAAAGCTCATTTTCTTTCACATTCCTTTCGATTTGCGACTTTCTATTTTATCATAATAAGTCCACTTATGAACACATTGAAAAAATATGTAAACTATTGGAACTTCAACAAAAATATATAACATCCAGTGGATATTTAAAAAAACAAAAGTAACTGGAGTTACCAACATTAAAACAAAAAATATACTTGTTATCAAATCCCAATTATCTTTTTTATTCATTTTCTATTACCTTTCATTTGCATATTCTAAGTCTTTTGTGCAAGATTGGTATCTTGCCTCTTATTATTGTGTAATGTTTTTTGCATAATAGTTGTTAAGTTTGTTTGTGTTAATCTTTCATTGGCAATATTGACATAATGTTGATTGTTATCAAAACAAATGAAATTTCTATTTGTTTCTTTACATGCTAAAGCAGTAGTACCAGAACCACAAAAAGGGTCTAAAATAATATCACCCTCTTTACTACTTATCAAAATAAATCGTTTGATGAATTCTTTTGGTTTTTGATTAGGATGAAGTAAATTACTATGACCTATAACAACACTAAATATCTTCTTATAATATTTAAGAGATAGAGAACCATTAAAAAAAACACCCTCATCTCTTAAAAATATTACATATTCTAATTCAGGAACATAACTACTCTTTTTTGAAGGTATTGGATTCTTCTTTCTTAAAGCAAGGATATCAAAATTTAGATTTCTTTCTTGTGCCTCCTTTAAATAATTTGGTATAAGAGATTTATTACAAAAAAAATAAGCATTAACTCCACCTTTTTGTAAGTCTAATAATTGTGGGATATATCCATTAAAGTCAAATTCGTTAGTTTTTATATTTTTTATATCCCTCATGAGCTTCTTTTGATTATATAAACCACCACCATTTACTTGAAAATTATAGGGTGGGTCTGTTACAATTAAATCAACAGAGTTGTCTTTCATCTTACTCATCCCTTTTAGGCAATCCTCGTTGTATATTTTGTTCGTTTTTAGCATTTTTCTTAAATATATATTTCTCCTTTAACTCTCTGTTTTCCTTTTCTAATTTTTTAATCCTATCAATAAGTGATATTACAATCCTGTCCTGTTGTGTTATTGGTTCACTCATTGTCCTTCATTCTTTCCCACATATTATTTATCACATGAACTGGATTGGCTTTGGTGTAAATTCCTGTTGTGTCCAAACGGCTATGCCCTAAAGCTGCCTGAACCATAGGTAATGGTGTTCCCAATACATTAACATGATTGTTCGCAAAACCATGTCGTGTTGCGTGGAATGGTAATGTCTGTCCTAATACCCCTTTAGTCAACTTCTGAAACCTATATTGCAAAGTACGCCTCGGCATTTTGAGTGGCAACAGCTTTAAGTGAGCTTCTGTCATGTTTGGTGGTGTTACTGTAATTCTGTCTTTGTTTCCTTTTCCAGATATGACTTTGATTTGGTGAGTTTGTAGATCAACATTCTCTCTTACTAATGGTTGTACTTCTGTGCCATCTTTTCTTTTCCAACCTACTATTTCACTTATTCTTAATCCTGAACCAAAGCCGAGCATAAGAGCTAACTTAACTCGTTTGTCTTTTTCTGCTTTGTATAGCTTCTCAAAATCCTCTGGGGATATGAAGCGGATTAGTTTACTTGCCATAATATTTTATTTTCTCCAAAATTATTTTTTTCCATTCATCATCTCTAGCATAAATCCAAAGTAATTTATCTATCAAATCTCTTTTATCATATTCCCTAAGATAACTTTCTATTTTTTCAATTTCTCTTAATTTCATTCTTTCTTCCTTATTCAACATCTTTCATGCAACCTCCATTTATCTCTCCTTTGATTAAGTCAATGGTCCTTGCGAGGTCGCCTCCAAAGAGGAATTGACCAAAACCATCAATCCATTGCCATTTTCAACCTTCCGCAACCATTCGCTTTTGCGAATGTACAGGAAAATCTTTGATTTTCCGTATACATTGACTTATCTATTTAAGTGTTATATTGATTATATGCAACTTACTTCTGCTTATACACCTTGCTTATGACTATCTTGATTTCCTCATCTGTTAATCCTTCTCCTTTGAGCATTTCTTCGTACTCCCATTGAGGTATTTTTTTTGATTCACTCATCTTTTAAACCTCCATAAATCATAAAATAAACTAACCAAGCAAAAGCTGCTATAACTATCATACTTATGAATATAATCAATATAATTCTCTCAAACATTGTTTTTCACATCATTACTTGCTAACTCTTTCCAACCACAACTTAAACAGATCATAACGCCTCTGAAATGGTTAGTCATCCAATGGTTGCACATAGGACACTGCATTTTAAAATCAGAGCAGACAAGAGGGGAAAAGAGGTGATATTGTGCATGGATAGGTTAATAGCAACCTGACACAATGTTCACAAAACTCTCTAGTCTATTGCTCTTACTCTTTCACGATGTTATACCTCGTATTGGCTTGTTTTCCTGTTCTCATTACTTTGAACTTTGTTTGCCCGTTTCTTCCTGCTTCCACTATTTGTCTGTATAAAGGATTCTTTACATTTAGAAAGAATACTTTATCCTGTCCTTCATGCTTCACAGGAATTATTTTCTTTACTGCGTTGTTTGCAATATCTTCCCACTTTGGGAAAGGTTTGCTGAAGTCAATCTCTAACTCTGTTACTTTGCCTTCCTCTAAAACCACTGCTGGTTTCATTTCTCCATCATAGGAGTTTCCTTTTACTTCTTCTAGTTCGTTTTTTAACCAATCTACATCCAGTTCTTCTATTGGTTTTTCGTTTTGGTTTGTTTCCATTTTCGTTTTCCTCCATTAGTTTAGTCTTGCTTTTAGTCTTGCTAATCTTTTTTCTAGACTTTTGATTCTCCTTTCTATGTTCTTTATCTTCAACTTGATTCTTTGGCATCTCTGACTACATTCCTCTTCTTCTATTGTGTAGGTTACAGTATTACAAGCTCCTGTACTAACACAAATACCACTACAACTGACTTCAGAACCTCCAACTGCTATTCCACATACATCAAAACTGTATTCTCCAGGTTCTTTATCAGGTATTTCTAAACTGACATTAAACCTAAGACTAGTCCAACTTATAGCTGTAAACTCATCCTCTATACCTATAAGTTCAACATATTCTGGATACCTCATTTGTGCATCTACTGTATAGGTACAGTTGTTAGAACCATATCCATCCCTCAAACACTTAGATTCATAGGGTTGCACATACATTTTAACATTGGAATATGTCTTCCCGACTTCTACTACACCGAAGTCATAGTTACCATTACCTCCTATTCCAACACTTGCTCCAAATACTGTTGTTGATAACAAAGCCATCAACAGAATACTAATTAAACTTCTTTCCATTCTTTAATACCTCCTTTTATTCTACTTTTCCTGCTACATCTATATTGACAGAACCTTTTAATCTTCCAAACATAATCATTTTCACTGATTCTGAGGAAATCCTCTCCACATCCATCACATACTTTATACTCATGTCCTCTAAATTCTTTTGATTCACTCATTTTGTTACCAAGTCCTCCATTTATTTTCTCTATCTTCTTTTTCTTGGTCTGTTCTAAGATCCTTTACATAATATACATGAATATTATCTCCTTTGCAGTTAGGACAAGCTTTAAACGAATGTTCTGTTAATGGCGAACATTCCCATTTCTTTCCGCATTCAAGGCACTCTAATTTAGTTATCATTTTTATTCTGAACCTCCACAAAAGTGTTCATGTTCTCTATATACCATGTCATGGCATCCTTCATGGCAAAAAGTATAGTTAATTTGTTCTGGCGTTCTGTCTTTTGTCCAGACGCAGAAATATTCTGGTTTAAAGTAAACTCCATTTACTCTTGTGTTTGGTCTATTAATTGATTTGTTATAAAGAGACATCCTTTCTGATGAAACTATAACTTCTTTACAATAAGAGCATTTTTTGCATTCTTCATGAGAAGTATAAGCTAAATAAAACAGAGAAGTTGCTAATATTATTATTTGGATGGATGCAAACACATCCCATTTAGTCAGCATTAGAAATTACCTCTGTCATTTTTGCTAAGTTCCTCTTTTATTCCTTTAAGTTCTACCCTTATTTCTTTTAGAGCATCTCTAATATTATAACTGACTTCTACTAGATCTTCTATTTCGCAGCTTAGAATTGATACTTCTTCTGATGTTCTATGTTTTTTCATTTTAGATACCTCTTTACTATATCTTTTTCTAATGAACATACTTTGCAAAGAAAAATTCCTTTTTTGATTTCTACTCTGAGTTTTTCATCTACTATGTTTTTGCAATTAGGACAAGTTGAAAGTTTTTCTATTACTTTTTTTTCTTCTTTTAATTTAATTTCTTTTTGTTCTGATTCTTTATTTTCTACTAATTTAAGTTGATCTCTTAGTTGTACTAATTCAGAAGAATCTTTATTTACTTTTTTCTCTAGTTTCTCTATTTGTAAGAGAAGTAATCTTTTATTTATATTGCCTGAATCTCCTTTTATTATTGCTAACTTACTTCTTAATGCTTCTTCTGTAGTTTGTGATATGTTGATTCTGTTTTGTTTTGCATCTTCATATAAGAAAGATTCAACGTTTATTGATACTCTACTTTTCAATTTGTGTTTAGATATATGTATATTTTATATTATACTTATATGCGTATTATACGTATATATTATAATATATAGACATATATCTTTATACCTCCTTATTTTTTGTTACCAATAAAAAAACATCTTATTCTTTTTTGTTTCATACCTATATCTAATCCATTCACTACATCAATAGTAATATCATAACCAATATTCTCAAAATCCTTTCTGATCTCATCTTGATGTTTAAGAATTTCTTTAACATTCTCCATAATGAATTGTTTAGGTTTGAACTCTTTTACAAATCTTAGATAATCTAAATAGAGTTGATTACGAGAATCCTCTTTAAAACCAAGTCTTTTTCCTGCAGAACTAAATCCTTGACATGGTGGTCCTCCAAGAATAAAATCTATTTCTTCAATATCTTTATGTATTTGTTTCTCATTAACTTTTTTTATATTATTGATACAAACATCTGTTTTTGGAAAATTTAATTGATAGGAGTATCCAGAATACTTATTAAAGTCATTACACCAAAGACATTCTTTATTTAATCTATGTGCGCCTACTGAGAAACCACCACAACCTGCAAACAATTCAATATATTTCTTTCCTTTGATATGTTTCTTAATAACATACTCACCCATTTTGGGAGAAACAGCTTCTCCAATCTGATTCTTTATTTCTTGTGTTGTTCCAACAAACTTAAAATCTTTAGGAAAATCTTGTATCTCTGCGTATTTTCTAAGTGAGAACTCTTTTCCATTCTTATCAAAAAAACAAGACAATCTAGTAACTGTTGGATAATATTCTTTATATTGTCTTATATCATCCTCTCCATGAGTTGTATCCACACAGAGAACATCACCAAATCTTTTCTCATGATATGTTGCTGAGAAATGAAACATATTATCATCATATTGATTTATTTTATCTAAATCAATTTCTATACTATAATCTTTTACTTCTTCTTTTAATACTTGAGAAATTTTTTTATTCTGTAATTCTGGTTTCTTTTCTATTATTTTTGCATATCTTATATGTTCTTTTATAGTTGTTTCTCCACTTCCAACTTCATCAGCTATTTCTTTATATACATCAAAAGGACGAAAATCGTCCTTTTGATTTTCTGATTTTCTATCTCCCCCACTTCCTTTAAATTTAATCTTATATAATTCATACTCTAAAATAGCTTTCTGTTCTGGCTTTAAATGCCTTCTTAATAAATTATCCTTAATAACATACTCTCTTATTTCTTCATCATTTTTTAATTCAATAACTTTAATAGGAACTTCTTTTAATTCTAACTCTTTTGCTATTTTTAATCTTTGATTACCACAAACAACAGTATTATCTTTAAGAATATGAAGTTCTGTTTTAATACCATTCTTTTCAATATCTTTTTTTAGTGCTTCATAATCTGTTCCCTTTAATATATCAAAATACTTTTCATTAAATTGATATGATTTTAATTTACTTGTCTCTACTAACATTATTTATCATCTCCTGTTCTAAGTATATTTCTTCTATTTTTTCAGTTTCAGAAAGTTTTGTTTGTTTTAGAATTTTTACTGTTTCTTCTAATTGATTTATTAATTTAGAAGTATAAGATTTTCTTTTTCTTGTTCTATCTACTTTTAATTCATGTTTTCTCATATCAATAAGTAATCTGCATATTTCAGAATATCTTGGAGAAATAATCACTTGTGTTCCACATTCTCCTGTAACACTCCAATATGCCTCTGGATAGAAATTATATCTAATATCTAAAGAGGATCCTTTTCTAGTTTTAACTTCAATTTTACCACTCATACCCACACCCCTTTAATCCACTTATGCAAACCACCTTTAGAAAACTCACACCATCTATTGTTCTCTACACAATAATCATGTAATTCTTTAATAGAAACTTGATAAGGAGATATGGGGATCATTCCCACATCTCCATATCTTGAACCCAAAACACATCATTAAGATCTAATATCTCCATGTTTATCACCTTCTTTTTTTTGTTCAACACCGCTAGAATTAATATCCATCTTGGGGGTGGTATTAACTGTGTTAGCGGTGTTGTGAATGTCTTTGCCAGACTGAACGATATATTCGTGAAGAATAACTCTTATTTTGTTCCTAAAAATATCTTCACTCATAGGTTCTTTATCATTAAATTTTATGTAGAATGATGTTAAATCAACCATCACTCTTTTTTTTGTTTGTGTCATTTAATCACCTTTGCGTCTTATGTATGCTTTTGTAACATATATAGACACATACTCCTTTATATACTTTTCTAAACTTTAATGTATATATTGCAGAATACATTAGTTACGAATGTAACAAAAACGAAACATTGAAATACTTTATGTTAGAGCTACAAAACAAAAGAAAATCATAGAAAGATCTATTCCTGATGAATTAATGGCTATAATCAAAGCATATATAGGTTTAAACATAGAAACTATAAAGAAATGTGATGATTATAGTTCTAGAAAGCCAAAGAAAGATTTTAAATAGTCTATAAATTATATCGAAGAAAAAGATAAAAAAAAAGATAAGTTTTTACTTATCTTTTAAACATCTTTATCATTCCTAGAACTAATCCTCCGATAGCCACAATTACGACTAGAGGTACCCATCCTGGAATGTCTGCTGTTGCAGATTGTAAAGTTCTTGAAGCATTGTATGCTACTGTGTAATTATTTACTTCTGATTCGTTAATGCTTTGTGTGCTTACTATTTGGTCTTGCACATTTGCTTGAATCAAAAAAGCAACAACTAAAACAATAGTTAGTGTTGCTATTCCAATACCCAATGCTCCTAAACCTTCCATAACATTTCCTTTTTTGTTAAGAGCTTTCATTCATTCCACCCTTATCTCTTGAATATAGCGATCAAACCTAGAACTAAACCACCAATAGCTACGATTACTACTAAAGGTACCCATCCTGGAATGTCTGCTGCTGCGTTTGTTAAGGTTGTAACTGCTGCACTTGCGTTACCATCTGCTGTTACTTGTGCGTTTGAACCAACATTTGCTAGGATTAGGAAAACAACTGCTAAGGTTATTACTAATGTAGCAATACCTACTCCTAATGCTCCAAGCTGGTCAAAAACACCTTTTTTTGACATCTTTTTCATTTTTCATATCACCTAAAATTTATTTAAATTATAGTTTCCTAACAATAATTAGGCACTACAAGAAGTAGTATAAATTTTAATCTTTAAAAATAAGTGTTAACACCCTAACTAGAGAATGTTAACATTACTGAAATTGCTGATCCAACCAAAGTAATAAATACTGCAATTGGATGAACCAACTGAACAGCTAAAAAACCTAAAGATATTGTAAATAATAAAAACATTGTTCCAGCCAAACTTTGTTTCATATCGTTAGTTTTAACCATAAAGGAAGTGAACATAACAATTCCTAAACCTATCAAAAAAAGGTGTATCATCCAACCACCCATCAGTTCATTATTAATATTCTGGACTAGCGATAGCATACCAGTTGTGTTTGTGGTTATTCCTGTTAAATTATATGGCATTTTTATCCTCCTAATCTTTATATCTAAAGATCATATATATTATCCCAAAGATTATAAACAAAGCAAAAGCGGTTGAAGCAATACCTACAATAAATACTGGAATATGTAATGTCTCTGCGATTGCATTGGCTATCTCTCCGAACATTCCTATTGAATCTCTAACTAATCTTAAAGCTGAGTAAGAACCTTTAGTCATTGATTCCCATGAATCCGTATCAGAGATTTCTCCTTCTAAAGTATGTTCTTTTCCTGATTCTGTTATGTCATATATCCTGCTTGAAGTATTATAAACACTCCCAAATTCATCATCAGATATATTAACACCTACACTCCCATAATTGGAGTTATAGTCGGCAATCATATAAGTACCACCAATTACAAAAAAAGTTAATAACAAAAAACCTATTAATAAATGATCGAATCTCATTTTCTCATCCTCCACATAGTAACTCCAGCCAATGCTAGATACACCATGATTGTAGACCAAGCCATTTTTAACATTCCACCAGCAACAAGTAAAATATCGGTGAATATTATCAAACAGATAGCGATTATAGGATTCCAGATTCCAATCATAGCCATAGCCATTCTTAGAATAGTTATTAAAAAGAGACCCTCTTGTCCTAATGTTAAATAAGCATCTTCTGTATAATCTATATCTAATAAATGCCTTAAAAATTCTGGAGAACCTTCTATTGTTGCGGTTGCTTGATATAAAAATCCAGCTGTTTCATTGCCAACATTTACTAAAATTGTTCCTGATGCAGAAGTTAAACAAGTTTCATTTACAAATTCATCATTTAGTACTCCTCTTTTCTTGACAGTAAGACAAGCTGTTTTAGCCAAACCGGTTGGATTACTCCAAGTTAAAGCAAAGTTTCCTGTTGCATTATTAAAAGTTAAACTGCTGTATATATCTTCAACTTCATTATAGTCATCAAAAAAGTCATCACCTAACAGATCAACTCTAAAATTCTTTGTAGTAGATATTATTTTTATAGGTTCTGTCTCTTGCTTTAATTCTCCTTGGTAATACAAAAAGAATTTATACCATCTATTATATAAAATAATATTACCAATAGCATTTCCACTTTCATCAGTTCTAACGATCTCTGTTGTGACATAACTATGAGTTCCTATATCATAATCTGCTATATGAATATATACATCATCAATGTTGTTATCATTTTCATCAGTAACTGAAAAAGTAACTTGTGTCGTGTTCGCTGAAAAATATAATGTCACATAATCTGTTATATTATCTAAAGTTGTGTTGTATAGATAATATGTTTTCTTACCATAATCGGCTTTTGTTGTATCATATTCTAACTGTGAAAACACACTATAATTACTTGTAGCATTATCTATACATAACCTCACAGAAGTGTTTTCTGCCCATGTTAGATTAAATTCTTTATAAGAATTTTCTGATGTAATCCACAACCTCATATAAGAGACCAAAGTTCCATTCATTAATTCTTTAGTGTTATCTTCTTTAAAAGTAAAATTAATGGCAGTTATATTATGGACTGAACAGTTGTCTATACCAATAGTTCCTACACTTTGTGTTCCTGATGATTGTTTTATTATAGTCTGCCCATTATTAGTTGTTACATTATAATACCATGTAAAATCAACCGAACCAGATATAGCTGGTGTTGTGAATGTAGCAGAATATTCATCATAATTATCAGTAGTAGTTTTAGTTACTGTCTGATATGTTCCATTGTATTCTAAAGCTCCATAAGAAACAGATATTCCTTGTGTGCTATTTATCCTTACAGACATTGTTTGTTCTTGTAGTTCCTGGATAGATGAATTGAAACTTATTGTTGCGTTGATACTATCAACAGTCAAAGTATAATTGTTACTAGCTGTTGAAGTGTTTGTTGAGTTTTGACATTCAACATTCCAGATATAATTATCTTCTAAAGACAAATTATGTCTAAATGAAGATTCACCACCATCTCCAACATTCCACCAAGAACCATTATAACTTAAATAATCTGTATAACCTGTTAAATAATTCCAACTTGAATCATTCCAGCATCCTATATTATCTTTAAATATTAGATTAGAAGAAACAATTACTTGCAAAGGATTGCTATCACATTGACTATTAACTGATATATTATATGTTTTGTTATCTGTTGAATTCCTAATCACCATATAATCTAATATACCTATATTAGAATAATTATAATAAGTATGAGATGATAAAGGTGGTGGTGATGTTCCTGTTGCATTATAGTCCTCTTGACTAATAAAATCTCCAATAAAAGTGGTTGTTTCTTCTATACTCCAATTTCCTGTTTCATTGGTGTATAAACTACAATTATCAGCTGTAAAAGAAACATTAAAACTAAATGCAATTTCATCTAAATAATTTATAGTGGATGCATTTGTAGGAGAGATTAGATTTACACTTGTTGTTGAACCACTTGCTCCAGATCCAAAAGGATTATAACCAGCCCCACTATTATATAACTCTACAATCTCAGCAGTTGTTAAAGCATCAGTCCATAATGAGATTTCATCTATAAGACCATCATGCTCTTCATCATAACCATTACCTCTTGCTCCAAATAAGATATCAGCAGATGTTGGAGTTCCAGAAGATGAACAACTTTGTAAAGTTGCGTTGACATATAAACAATAAGAACTACTATTTCTTACAAATGTTAAATAGTACCAATTTGTTGTTACTACATCATAAGCCCATGTAATAAGAGCACCACCACCAGTTTTTGCCATAAATTGAGTATTGGCTCTATAATCATGAGGGTCTGCCGTGTTACTACCATCAGAATATATCAAAGCAGAATCAGTATTTTCACTTTCAAACTTAACCCACATAGCAATAGTATAGTCATCATTATCTCCTACATCATCTAATTCAGTTTTCCAATTAATAGGTGTCATTAATCTATCTCCTGCATCATCTCTTTCCCAATCAAAAGCAGAACCAAGTATTCCTCCACCATCTACCCAATCAGCTCCTGTTATAGTACCATTGTTATTGTTTCCACTACTATCATTTACATTATTGTTATTTATGTCAAAAGAATAATATGCTATTAGATTAGTTGTATCTATTGCTAGAACAGAACTACACAGACCTAATAATATCATTACATATAAAAGTATATATATTTTTTTCATTGTTCCATACCTCTCAATTTATACATCACTACCATAAGGATCACCCCAAATACACCCACTATCATAGGCAATCTACCCAGAATCCAAGTAATAATAACTAAGTCAGCAGCAGTAGATGTTAATTGTGTTGTTGAAGCCATCTCTGTGTAGATATTACTAAATACACCAGTTACAAATATTAATAGAATCCACCCTATAAAGAACAGAGGAATGAATATAGGGTGTATTCTTACCAAAGCTGCTAATACTAATACAGCTATTCCTATGAATATAGTTAATGTAAGAAAACCATAATTAATGGAATTAGTATAATTTGTTACAGTATCTTGTGCTGCGTTAGATGCGTTACCCTCAAAAATAGGCATCTCTTGCACTTTATCATTGAATGCACTTCCTATTCTTAAACCTATCAAAACAAATACAGAGAATAATAATAAAACTACTCCAATAAAAAATAAATCTATTAAACTCCCTTTCTTATTTTTTCCAAACTTTGCCATAAAGCACCCTCCCAGCTTTTTGTACTCCTTTATACATATCACGATACATTTTGATTACCTCACTAGTTGTCATGTTTGGATGATCTTGTTTCATCTCACCCAATATATGTTTATCAATTCTTATATGAGTTGTTTTACTGCTCATTTACATCACCAACTCGCTTATTTCTTTTATCAATTTTTAATTGATTAAGCATTTGTATTGCAGTAGTAAATACTAATATTATCATAGCGATATAACCTATCCACCCAAATATTTCCATATAAAGATTTAATTCTCTTGTTATAGCCAAACCAAAACTATCTGCTAAGGTTGCTATAATTGCTGTGTTCATTGTTAAAAAGAAAAAAGAAGCCGTAAGCAAACTTCTTCTTATAATAAAGTTAACATATTTCTGTTCAACAAATCGTTGTCTGAAAGATAAAGCAAACAAAGCAACAGAAATAATTATTAAGAAGATCATTACACCTAAACCAACACTTGTATCTTCTGTTCTTCTGCCTGAATAAGTAACCTCAAAATCATAAGCAAAAACAGTATCAACACCATTTACATCACCAACACCATTAACAATATATTCTCCTAATATTGAAGTATTACAGAATGAGTAATTATACATAGTTCCTTGTTTTGTGGCGTTTGCGTTATTCAATAATAACTCTCCTCTAGGAGAATATACTGCTGTAAAATTAACATAAGTACAATTAGCACAAGTTTGTATCAAAGATACGCAAGTGTCTCTTTCATAATATCCTATTGTATCTTGTGCTGCTAAGACGATCGGTAATAACATCACCAAAATTAATCCTATTAATAATATTTTTTTCATTCTAATCCTCCTTTAAGTGGTACAAACCCCACTGATTAAGTTACAATATCTACCATCTGTTCCTACAGTACTTACATTTGTATAAAGTCCGCTAGTAGAATTATAGTAATACCATACTTGTATCCTGTTCATTTGAACTAATGGTTCATCTTCTCCGAATAATTGGAACATTGAAGTTAATAATAAAATAAAGATACTTACATAACCTATCCAACCAACAATTTCCATTAACCCAAACATTTGTGTTCCTAAGTCATAGTTATTTGCTACAACCATTGAAGTGATTATAGAAAGATTAAACATTGTAAAGAAGATATTAATTACAAGCAATGCTCTTTTAATAACAAAATTAGTATACTTATTTTCGTGAAACCTTTTCTTTAAAAAGTAAATAAGAAATAATCCAACGTTAGATACAATTAAAAACAAAGCAACACCCAACCCCGTTGGAGAACTAGATTCTACTTTACCATTTGGAGTTACACCAAAATCATAAGCAAATACAGTATCTTTCCCATCCGGATCTCCCATACCATTAACAATATAAGTTCCAATAGAAGTTATGTTACAGATTTCTGTTGTAAAAACACTCCCTTGTTGAGTTGTATTTGTATCACCCATTAATTGTGTTGAGTTAGGATAGAATACAGAAGTAAAGTTAACATAAGTGCAATTAGCACAAGATTGAATTAAGGTAACACATTCTCCCCTTTTGTAAGTTCCCAAACTTTTCTGTTCACCGAGAACAAAAGGTGTTAACATTAAAACAAATATAAGTAATACTACTAGATGTTTAGTTTTCATTGTGTTAACACTATTATAATTTCCAAACTTTATAAATTTTTCCCCTATTAATTTCATTTTATACAATTGGCCTCTGTCATAAATGGTATATCTAGATTATAATAACCAAAGTAAGTGTACCTACACTTTTGTTCATCGATATTTGATCTACATAAAGGTGTACCATTAATATAAAAACCATAAATTGCTTCTCCATCACCACAAGTCATATTTATTAGATTATCAATTCTTTCTGTTTCATTTGAATCTGAATCAAGTACACATATAATTGTTCCATTAGTATAATAACCATTTTGCACATATCCATCTACACAGCTTTGTGTTAAATTGATGGAATAACAATTACCATCTCCGCTTAAATAAGTTCCATCAGGACATTCTGTTGTGGCATTTGTATCTACATCACTATCTCTTACAGTGAAATTTATGATTTTTGAAAGCAAATCCCCTTCTGTATCATTCCAAAACACTGTTAAATCATAAGTTCCAGCGGAAAGATATAGATCAAGGTAAGAACTATAAGTGATATTGGTTAGCCAACTTAAAGAATACCATACACTATCTGTGTATGTTGGTTCATCTTCTGAAATGTTGAGTAAGAATACTAAGTCTTGTATTGAATTATTTTGAGGAGAATCTATAGTTACATCAACAATAACCTCACAGACACCAGTCCAATCTAAACAAGGGTAATCATCTACTGTTTCACCCCAAGTTGTATAAAAACCCCAAATATCCATGGGGTTTTGACTAGGAAAGATATTATCTTTAAAATAATCGCTTGTGGATACGGCTGTACAACCAGTATCCCCATTGCTATAACACCTTGAAGGATTACTTGAGTGATTATACCAATATGAATCTAATATCTTTCCGGAAGTTCGAGTACCTATTAATCCTCCGTCTCCTGTTACATTATTTGAAGCAAAGGAACTTATTAATATGTATTCTGTGGGTAAACTAGTTCCCATCTTTCCTATAAGTCCTCCTGTAGATGTAGTCCCAATTACACTTCCGATTGCATATGAATTATATACTTTTGTAGAGATATAAGGTACAGTTATTTCTCCAATCAATCCTCCAACATTAGTTCCACTACCAATTATTTCCGCAGAAACATATGTATTGTTTATCAATGAAGAACCTTGATATTTCCCAGTAATTCCACCCACGTGATTACTTCCTGTTACATAACCTTTTATATAAGTATTAGTTACAGTAATACCTATTGAAGTTCCAATCAATCCCCCTACTTTATCATTTCCACTAATGTTAGTATTGTTTAACCCAATATTGGTTATACTATTTCCACTTGCTCCCCCTATTAGACCTACTTCATCCTCACCTGTCCGATTAATATAAAGACTGTCTATTATGTTGTTCTTACCGTCTAAATTACCATAGAAGTAACTACCAGAGCTTCCAACAGGGTTGAACCCTGCACCAGAATCCCAATTAATAGTGTCACTACAATCAATATCATTTCCTAAACTATAATTTGCACTTAAGTCTAAACTCATATTCTGTAGTTCAGTACAGTTAGTTATTACACAAGGATTACTTAAACTTCCATTACCTTCCATACTTGCTGGGCAACCAACAGCAGGTGGAGTAGGTGGAGCTTCCCCGACACCTACTGAATGATTTAAAACCCATGGAGCCACATTAGTATCATCTGTGTTAAAGTTTGCTCTGAATTGTATAAAATTACCTCCAGATGTTGATGTATCTGGTGTTCCATCATCCATAATCCCCTCATCTTGCCAT
>Ga0208015_1000340_pt1 | contig 27586 bp, 54 predicted proteins | sample 26BtaG_FD_184101 | JGI IMG/M metagenome (GOLD analysis project Ga0208015, IMG submission 184101) | Marine viral communities from Cariaco Basin, Caribbean Sea - 26B_WHOI_OMZ_CsCl (SPAdes) (version 2) | ecosystem: Environmental > Aquatic > Marine > Oceanic | place: Caribbean Sea: Cariaco Basin...
GGTTGAAATGAAAAAACTAATCAGATTCATCTCGATGGAAGAAGGAAAGAAACTAATAAAGAAAGAAACAGACAAACGTCTCAAACTTGCTTATGTATTGGCTCTTGGTTCTGGTTTGAGGTTGAGTGAGGTTGTCGGTTTGAAGAAGGAGATTAGTAAATGTTGCGATGCCGATATTCGAGTTGAGGAGGTTGAGGTATGATGGCGAAATACCAAACTGAAAAAAGCAAATTGGCGAAACATAACTTCTTAAAAATTTTCCATTCCAAAAATGAAACAAAAAATAAAAATACAGAGATACTGTGAGAAGTGTGGAAAGCTTTTAGCAAAATCAGAAATCAAAAGACACAAAACTGAATGGGCAATCAAACCTCTAATCCCTGATCAGATAAACCTAAAAGAACACACAATCAGGATTTTAGGAAAAGGTGGGAAGGAAAGAATCACAGTTACTTCTCCTTGGTTAAGTGAGAAGAACATAAAATATCTTCCACTTAAAATCCAAAGAAGAAAAATTCAAAGAAGAATAACACAACTAAGTAAGAAAGTTTTGGGTCGTCCAATCACCTTCCACACTTTAAGACACGGCTTTGCAAATTACATGATGAACGATAAAGGAGTCTCACCTGCAATCCTCCAATCGCTGTTAGGACATTCCAATTTGTCGACGACAAGCGTCTACACAAAAGCAAATCCAATTCATGCAATTAAATCTGCTTGGGAGAGTTTCTGATGAAACCACAAAGATGTTATGGATGCGGGAAGATAATCGGAAAGATGAATCCAAACAAGTCTGGTTTGTGTTCTGGTTGTTCGAGGGATAGGTATAATTATTTAAATGGGTTTAAGAAGAAGAAAAATGGAAAGAATTGAAAACTAAACTAACAAAAAACGACAAAAATAACAATGAAACCACACATAAAACTAAACAACAATGACACAATCTCTGTCTTTTGTGACAAACTAAACGAAGGAGGAAAACATGAAAAGTAACTGGAGTAAACTAGGATTTGGAATCGGGCTTTGTTGGAGTCTCGGATTCGCAACAAGATATTTATTTATCTGGAGAGATGTTTCACAAGCAGTTGTGTTTATCAGTATCGGTTGGGGTTTGATGGGTTTTGCTTGGTTGTATGATAAGCTGTTGGACTTGAGAAATAAATTTGATGCTTTAGAAGATTGGTTGGATGAACAAAAATGAGCATCAAAGTTATTTTGATTTTATTTGGAACTGCAACCGTATTTGGAATTTTCTTATGGTGGATGATCAAAGAAGTAAACCGAGAAGCTAGAATTGGAGGCTTCCAAAAGAAGAATGAATGATAAACATTTATTTTTCATTTTGTTAACTATAATGATAGTGGGCATAATTGGATTGACGTTGTATGGTGTTCTCGAAATTTTAGATGGAAAGGAATATTGTGTTAAAAATAGTAAACAATATTCCTTTCAACTTTTTGGTGGCGGACATTTTTGTGATGGTGAGAAGATTGGTAAATATGCAGATGGTTGGGATTTTGTAAAGAACAAGGCGGAGCTTCGTGAAATTCTTCATGGAGAATATGAACTAAACTTATCAAACTTCTCATGGAAAAAATGAAGATTTTAACAAACCTTTTACAAGTAATTGAAATGATGCTTTTTTTCATTTCAGGATTTTGCTTTAGATTAGATAAAATGTTTTCAATTATAATATTCATCTGCGGGTTGTTGGTCGCACTATTAGTTGGTGAATTAATGATTGATTCAAAAAAACTGAAAGGAGGTTAAAATGGTATTTAAAGCAAAGAAGAAACAAGCAGTTCCGAAAGAGGAAGTTGAACAACCAGAAGAGAACATCGAAGAGATTGAGGAAGATAAGGTTGAGTTAGAAGAACCGCAAATCACAAGACAAGAACTTCGAGATATGGTCGAGGGTCATTTAAATAGGGCTGTTGCTCTACTGCAAGGATTGTAAAATGCCTTTGGGTTTGTCTAAACCTTTTATTATTTTTTTTGTTATTTCAGTTGGGTTGGGTTACGCAACTAAAAATTGGAGAGTAGGTTTGGTGCTTATGGGAATGTTTGCAGTGATAACTATTCTATGGAGATATTTAACGGGATGATGGGACAGCAAGAGGTGATAGAATTTCTGGAGAAACAAAAAGAGCCGATGACATCAGGAGAGATTGCCAAGTTCATGAACGAACAGCCAACAAAAATTAGTCACATACTAACCCTCTTGGTTAAGTTTAATGAAGTCGAGACAGTTGAGATTGATAGGTTTGAAGCTATGAAAAAATGTGGTGCTAGGAGAAGGATTAGACTCTATTTTCTCTAAAATTATGCCCTTTTTTGTGCTACCCATGAGTAACACATAGATATGTCAAGGGTATAGTATAATCGGTTGCTGGTATCTGGTTTATCTCTTAATCTCTACGGTAAAGTGTTGAATTGCATCACTTATCGATTGTTGAGGTACATATATCCCAGTCATCTGCTCCATCCTCATTCCAAGTTGCTTTTGAGTAAAAGAAACATTATTTCCACACTTACAATCAATACCTTCATGGCACAATAGATACCAAGAAGCGTCCCTCTGGAGTAGAAATTTACTCCTCTTACGTGATTCTCTTTTTGATAGTGCATCTTGTTTCAGTTTCCTATATTTCTTCTCATCAATAGGGTAGAAGTTGTTAAACCTCCCATGGAAGTTGTAAGGAACAACATTATAATTAAGTTCTTTCTTTCCCTTTAAGTAAAGCTCCTTTTTTTTCCTTCTGGAGTAAAAATAAAAGTGTCCTCTCTCAAACATCCCTTCATCGTTTGCTAAGTAGTTAACATTAATCAAAAACATACTCCGACTTAATGCTATACCCTTTGGTAGGTCGAAGTACTCTGGGAGAACAAGGATGTTAAGCATGTTATACTGTCCACACTCCCTAAAATAATCAATAACATCTTGAGTTAATGACTGCATCGCCTTTCTACCTTCTAAATCTGCACCCGCTTCGTCAAATATCAAGGGAGAGTATGGATGATTCTGTCCAAGTTCGTTTCCCTTTTGAATTAGCTTCCTTCCATCCATCACAAAGTGGTCTAAATCGAATTTTACTTTAATCCCATGAACCTCCATCATCTGTTGTGCCCAATACTGTGCGATCTGCATCGCTAAAACAGATTTTCCAACTCTCACTTCCCCACTTCCAGAAATTATGATTGTGAAATCCCAATCATTAATTATATTTCTTATTAGAAGGTCTAACTGCATCTTCAACTGGTCGTCCATGTGGTAACCATCACTCTTTTGATAACGGGCATAACCCTTCGGAAATAATTTTTGACATACTTTTCCCATTTATCTCTCCAAAACCGCAAACTTCGGGTCTGATTTACTTGGAAGTAACATCCCTCTCAGTTGTAACTTCTTCCTCATCTTAACCTCCAACCTATCCAACAAAAAAAGGATTAATCCCTTGTACCTTTTTCTATAATTCGGTTGCATTAGAAAATAAATGTTCTTAAAATTTGCTTCAGAATCTTCGATGATATTATCGGTTAGGGTTTTGATATTTACTGGTTCTTTATAATTCCCAAGAAATTCTTTTTCCTCACCATCCTTTACCTTAACCGCCAACTGTCTATAAAGATTCCTTAACCATTTACACCAGTTATCAATATCTTCGTTAACAGAATAGAAACTACACATCTTTAGACTTTCAGAAATTTGTTTGAGATATTCAATAGCAAAATTAAATGCGGACTCTTCGGATTCGAACCTTGCCATAAAAAATTAGGTTTTGTTAATGTTAAATATATTTATATCTCAAAATAAATATATTTAAAGTATGATGGTTTGGGATTTATATGAAAATTAATTTTAACCCAAGATGGACAAGAAACGCCAATCGCTCACAAAAGCGGGGGAGGAGGAAATGAAACTTAAAGTTTTGTTAATGTTTTTTGCGGTTTTGTTGTTATTAGGATTTTTTATTTTCTCCCGCCAACCAGAACAAGTTTGTGAGCCAATTTATGCAGAAGGAGTTGTCGAAGAAGTAGAATTTTATTCTGGTTCAGAATTAAAGTTTAAGGACATCCGACAAGATGATGGTTCTTATTTGAGGTGTTACGATGGCACTTTACAAGGTTAAAACAACTAGCGGAAGGGTTGAAACTCGTGATTCTATAAGCGGGAAGGTTGTTCATGTTAGTTCTCCGCAAAAAGTTAAAGGTGCTTCGGGAGTTGTAGGTAGTGTGGTTTATAGGGATGCTTCTGGAAATATTACAAAGGTTGATGTGAGAGATAAGGGGGGTGGCTATACTCGTTATTCAGGGGGCGGAGGTGGAGGAGTCAGTTCCCCAAAAGCCCAAGCAGGAATCCAAGAAGTTGAAAAAGCAAAAGCAGAGCAACTTGAAAGACAAACCCCCACAGTAAAACAACAACCTCAACTCCCAAAAAGAGAAACACAACAAGACAGATTTTTAAGAGAAACTCGAAAAGACATCCAACCAAAATCTCCAGTTTCAGAAGGTTATCAAGTAAAGTTCGACCCATATCTCGAAGAAAGACAAACTGGAAGTTTTGAACATGAAGGCAAAACGATTCCGATTACTGGACTATTCTATGTTGATCCCGAAGATGTTTCTCCAGAAGGCGAGAGAAAAGCAACTCCCGAAGAACGTGAATATTTTGAAAAACAAACATCACAACTCCAAGCATCTTCTAAAAAAACAAACATCCCCCTAAAAAAGTTTAAGGATGCTGTTTATGGCGGACTTACAAGTTTAGGTGAAAAAACACGACAATCTCTAACCGACCCATTAGCAACAGCTATCTCCTCGGGAATTACAAAGGTTGAGAGAAGGTATGATGTAGACCTTCCTTCAACTTTCAAAGAAGCAAAACAGAAGGCAAGAGAAACAACAGAGTTCTTAAAATCAAAAGGTGCTCCAGATTTACTTGTAGAATCAGGGGAGTTTCTATCTGGTGTTGGAATCGGTATGGCGGAAGATGTAAGAAAAAGACCACTAAAGAATGTTTTACTTTATGGGGCAGGAGCAGGAATAGGTTTTGGATTGGGGGCGATTGGTAAGGGTGTGGCATCAGGCGGGAGTTTGTTAGCATCCAAAACAGGAATAGGTGTGTTGGGTCATTCAGGAACTATTTTTAAGTTGGGGCAGATTGGTGTTGGAGGTTATCTCGGTGGGAGGTATGCTCTTGGTGTCGGTAAACAAATCTTAGGGGCTTCCTCATCACTTGAAAGAGGAATGATATTCGGAACATCTGCGAAAGATATTGGAATTACTGGTTTTGGTTTTGCGAAAGGAAGACAACTTTTTACAAAAGCACAAGGTTACTTCTCAACCAGAGGGCGAACAGAAATCCCTATCGAGAGATTAGTTTCTCGAGAAATCTTAGAGGGTAAAAAATCATTTCCCACAGCCCCAAAAGGACAGCAATACAGATTATTCCAACAGACAGCAAAGAGATTCCCAGAACTCTCAAAGGGCAAACCAGGGGCATTCCACACAACACCAGATAAGTTTTGGAACAAACAACTAACCCCAAAACCTGGAAGTTCAGAGCTTCCAGGACTTTATGGTTCTTCGGATGTAAGCATTTACTTCTCTAAGATTTCAGGATCGGGAAAGTATAAACTCCTACCAAAATTTAAGGACTTACTTTCAACCGACGGAAAGCCAGGAATCGCATACCTCAAACCTTCAAAGTTTAGAATAACTGGATATTCAACCGCAGACCCTTATCAAGTAGGCGGAAAAACTTTTAGATATGGTTTTGGGAAACCCGTAAAACAAGGTTACGCAGATCTCCCACTAATGAAAACTGAGATAGAATCCATCTTCCGAACAGATGCAGGAAGTTATAATTTAGGAAGTGCGGATTATTTCACAACCTATAAAGGTGTGAGGATCCCGATTGATGTTTTTGAGTTTGGAGGAAAACCATCTGTAAACATCCCAACATCCGCAGGAGGTTTTGGTAGGGGAGGTTTAGGTGGAGGTAGTTATTCAATCTCAAGTTTAGGTAGTTCTCCAATCATCACACCTTCGAGTTTAGCGGTAGGGTTGTATTCAAGTCAAGGAGTTTCAAAATACAAACCTTCTTCCGTTTCATACTATCCAAAAAAAAGAGCCACCAAAAGACTTGTTTATGATTATGGGATAACGAGAAGAAAATCAAAAGTTTCAAAATCATATAAATCTCCAATTTCAAAATCCCCATACTCATCTCTACTTAGCAGTTCTACAACTTCAAGTTATATCTACAATCCCTCCAGAACTCCAAGAAGGAAACCTCCGACAAGGTTTAAGGGTGTTCCCCATAAATATAAGGTCAAACGAAAACCACAGATTTTAAGACAACCAACAATCTACCAACCCTCACTAACAGCATCAGTATTTCGGATTAGGGGCAAGGGAATCAAGCTAGGGAAATTAGGTTACAGTCCATTTACGATTAGGGGTTTGAGAAAGCGAAGAGTTCGGATATAAATATATTTAAAGATAATTTTAATTTCTAATTTATGCAACAACCACCGATTGATTATTCTGGACAACCATTACAAATGCCTGTTAGTTCTGATGAACTTTATGCTACCCAACTTCAAGAAGATAAAATTAGGAACATCATTTCACAAATCTCTCCGACCAATCAAGTCGAGGAAATTGAGATGAGAATAAAAGGTTACAAAAAAAATATTCTAACAGGAGATTGGGAGAAAGTAACTGATTCTAAATCACAAATTCCAGATGTGATGGTTGGAAGATACATCTCTTGGTTGTCTTCATTTATGAGCTTAAACACAACGCTTGGAAATCTATCATCTCAACAGATTACAAGGATTATGAAAAATGCTGTTGAGTGGGTAGTCGATGATATTGATGCTCATGCAGAAGAATATAATTTTGGACAAGACTTTACAGAGAGAACAAGGGTTGGCGACATTTTGTTGCTTTCATCCTTTTTAGTTTTGAATAGAAGTTTGAATGGTGCGGAAGCAAGAAGGTTCTGGAGTTCTTTAAGTTTGGCGGAAAGTTCAAGCATGAATCCGATGCAACAAAATAAATCTGATTGGTGGAAGTTTTGGAAAAAATGAGCAAGATAGAAACCGAACAGTGTTTTATTTGTAAACTGACAATTTACAAGGATAAGGATAGGTTTGTTAGGATAACAGATTTTTCTGGGAAGGATGAGGGAAACAGCCTATTCTCCCATACTGTTTGCTGGATGGAACATTTGAGTAATAAGAAAATGATGAGACAGGCATTAACAAATCAAAATAAAGTTCTTGAGAAGGTAGGACTAGCATAATGGGGTCTGGAGGAGATTTCATTGGTAGATTGACTCCCAACTTTGGTGGTGGAGGATTCATGGGGATTGTTGTTCCAATATTAATAGGAACAGTTATCTTATTCTTTTGCGGTTTGTTTATTTGGTGGATGGTTAAAAGGAGGATAGCATGGAATCTTAAAGTTGAGTTTAGACTACCAAGAAATCTACAAATCCAAACAGACGAAGATGGGAATGAGAAGTTGGTTGGAACGATAAACAAGGAGTGGGGAAAGGGATATTATAACGCCAAACAGGGAGTAGTCTTCGTTAAGAGAAAAAAGAAGACCGCTATTCCGATGAAACCTTTTAACATCAAAGAGTTTTTATCTGGGAACAACATCCTAACAGTTATCCAAGTAGGGATTGAAGACTACCGTCCAGTTCTTGAGGATAGCTATTTGGAGGTTGAGGATTATGATACTGGTGAGAAGGGGGCTTTGATAAAAACAAAGATAGATACTTCGGAGTCTAAGGCATGGCGGAATAGTTATGAGAGGGAAAGAAAATCAACATACACCATCATGGGTTGGTTACATGAACATGGTCAACTACTTGGATTCGGATTTATATTAATCTCTATCTTTGTAGGCTTTGCGATTGTCTATGGGAAGATAGCTTAATATAATAAATATATTTAAATTTGGGTTTATTGATTTTGATATGGAAATTAAAAATAGTTGGATTTTTTTAATCTACATAGTTTCGTTAACTTCCTTTGTAGTTTCCCTTCCATCTGAATCTGGAGACCAAATTGATTTTGACTATGAAACCCTTTTAAGTAATAGTAGTGGAAACTTAAACCTCTCTTTGTTTGTTCCTTATGTTGGTGCAACTGGAGATGTTGATTTGGGAGGGAATGATATTATCGCAACGCAGGGAATCTTTAGCAGTTTGTCTGATGGGATCAATACCGCAGTGGACATAACAAGTAGGACTACCACAACGTCTACGAATGATGTGATTCTTGATTGGTCGACTGATGGGATTGCGGATTTCGAGGATAGTGAGGTTCGTCTCGATTCGGATTCCTCTTCTGTAAAACTCGGTGATGGGCAAGATGTTGAAGTAGGCGAATATAATGGAACAGATTTTATAATCAAACAAGCTGTCGGGAGTGATATTTTTTGGTTCTTAAACTTTGCAAAATATTTATTTGATGGAGATATTCAAACTTCTGGAATTTTTAAAGCAGACGATTCTTATTTTGATATAATCGCCCCAGCAGGAGGCTGGGCAAGAGGTTTTAGGTTTAGGAGTAATGCAGATGACACAACTCTTGGAGGATTCTGGGGGAGGGGTGGGAGTGGAACATCCATTACTAAGTATATTATTGGAAGTGCCTACAATTCAAGGGAGAGAGCAGTTTGGGAAAATTCTAGTGGAAGCTTTCAACTTTATGGAAATCGTCCAGATTTGTTATTCATTATAAATGAAACTGTGGGGGCAGGAGTAGCGACTGATGTTATGAGGGTTGATGTTACAAATGATCAAGCTAATCAAGTGGAAGTTGCATCCGCAGGTGTTTTTGCAGCCGCAGTTCAAGGGGGAACTCCCTCGCCGAGATATTGGTATATGGATGCTCGAACTGATGGTGCGTGGAATAAAGCAACGTTCAAGGTTGATGCTGGTGGGACAAATGGAAGGGTTGGAATTGGTTTAACTAGTTCTGCGAGACCAACAGTTGCTCTTGATATTAATGGGACAACAAGAATTGATGGGAACTTAACAATACAAGGAAACTTCACAGGAAACCAGTTTTATGGAAGTCTTTACATTCACGAAGATAATATGACGGTTATTGGTTTTGTAACCCAAGATGTTTATGTCCCGTTAAAAAACTTCTCTGACAGCTATAGAAATGGGTTTGGTGTTCAAACTTATGGTGCTTGTGGAATCCAAAACCTAACTGGATTGATTGATGGGGTTTATGGGGCTGATTGGAGCATTACTTTTAATGGTCAGACGGGTTCTACTCACGGAGGTTCTATTGCAGTTAATAATATAAAGATGGAAAACTGTTATGCGAGAAGGAAACTTGGAAGTGTTGATACTGGGAACTTTGGGGCGACTTGTATAATTAGTGTTAATAACACCGATACTGTGTCGTTGGTTATGGCTGATGAGGATGCAAGTCTTAATGATGTTAATATCGTTACTGCAAATATAAAACTTGAGAGGGTTGGAGGAACATGAAAAAACTAACAATAATTGGGTTAATAATTTGTTTAACAGCAACAGTTATGGCGGGGATTGTTGCTAACAGAACCTACGTCTTCGACAGGGAAATAAGCCAAGAACTCAACAGACAAGGAATTGTGGATGTTCCAACAACAGACTATCGACAGGGAGATTTTTATACAAGAACCTTAAAGAAATGTGAGGTCGTCCAACTCGAACCCCATGAGGACGGAGAGCCAAGAACAAAATGTGTCAACATTATTGATGCGGAAATAAGAACAAAAGACCAATCAAAACTCGATGAAATAACAAAAGACAGATTAGAAGACATCGCAAACGCCCACATATCTAGGAGAGAGATTGGTGAGAGGTTTGAACAAGGTGAGGGGGTCACAACAATAAGATGAAAAAAATAATGTTGATAGTGATGGGGATATTTATAGTTGCGTTTGTTAGTGGTTATCTTCCCCACGAACAAAACACTGACCTAACATATTCTTTTACTTCAAACAACGCAACAGAATGTAACATCACGACAGGAAACACTCCAGGGGGAGTAGTAACCATAAATCAGATTGCAACACAAGTTGGGAATACATTTAACTCAACAATCAATTCTGGAAATTTCACGCAAGATGGTGACTATTGTTATAATATTGTTTGCTCTGATGGGACTAAGGCAGAGGGAGGAAGTTTTTGTAGAGAAGTAACGATTTCTGGAAGTAGTGAGATTGGAGCTGGGGAAAGTCTAAGTCTTTTTGGATCGTTAATAGTGATGATTCTCGTAGGTTCTTTTTTCTTTATACTTAGCTTTAGAATTAATGCAACAGTAGGAAAAATCTCCTTCATAGTTCTTGCTTCAATAATGTTGTTAATGGTAGTATTTTATAGCATGGTCATTGTTCAACAGAATCTTGGAGGGTTTGAAAGCCTTATCGAAGGTTACTCAACCTTCTTCACTGTTCTGAAGATTCTTGGTGGTGTTGCGTTTACAGCATTGATGATTTTTTCTCTTTTGGTTGCCATAAGGATGTACAAATTCAAAAGGGGATTCATAGATTAAAATAAATATATTTAAAGTTGTTACTTCTAATCAAAATATGAGAAAAATTAAATGTGTTAGTATAAAATCTCACCCTTCCTTATTCTCTGAAATGGAGAGACTAAGGAAGAAATTAAAATCTAGGGGGATTAAGGCATCTCAGGTAGAATTAACCAATCTTATAGCAATAAACATAAGGAGAAAAAGGAGGGCTTTTGGTTTAATGAAAGATGAGAAGGTTAACAAAAAATAAAAAAGGTGATGTTTCTGATGTTATGGTTTTTTTATTAGTCGGAGTTTTTCTTGCAATAAGTTTCATTGTTGTTTTGTTTGTCAATAGTAAACTTTCTGAAGTGATAGAGACAACAGCATTAAATGAGTCAGATGCCTCCGCAGATATTTTGAGTGCATTTGATACAATTAACACCAAAACAGTCCAAAGGGGCTATGCTATGTTCATGGGGATTTTTATAATCGGGATTATGGTTTCCGCTTTCTTGGTAAGAATCCATCCAGCGTTTATCTTTCTATATATTATTGTTTTGGCTTTTACAGTTTTTGTAGCGGTCTTCTTAGGAAACCTTTATGACACAGTTACTGATGTTGACGATTTCGTTTCTATTGCGGGACAACAAGGAATGATAAACTATTTTATGGAAAATATTGTTATCATCGTTTTGGCTGTTGGGGCATTAAGCATGATCGTAGTGTTCGCAAAAATATTTGGGAGTCCTGGTGGCTCTTTTGGGGGTGATATATGAAATTTTATCGTCGACAGAATAAAAACAGGCAAATAGAAGCGTTCTCATGGACTTTTTTAGTTGGGGTAGTGTTATTCATCACCATATTTTCGACCAATTTTGCTTCCGCAATCGACTGGAATGATAAACTTATTGCTTATTATGATTTTAATGATTCATCAGAGAAACTGGGGACTGGATGGGATTTGGTAACTGGTGATGGGACTGGAGGGACATTTGAAACAACAGGATGTCTGATTGGGAAATGTGGGAATGTTACCTCTGGGAATAATTGGAACATTACTGACGTTGGAACTGTCTTTGATTTTGCGGGTGTTGGAGATATGGCAATTAGTTTTTGGTTGAATGGGACAAATGCTGGTGTCCCTTTTAATAAGTTTGATTTTGGTACGAATGATGGTTGGTTAATCCGTAATTCTTCTGAAGCATTTGTTATGAATCTTGATGCAACAACTGGAAGTTTTGGGAGTGATACTTCTAAAGAATCAACAACTGGGAGGTGGGCACACTATGTTATAGTAAGAAACGTAACAGGATATACTTTTTATACCAATGGTACTGTAACTGGAACGAGGGCATCAACAGCGATAACTGATAACTCAAAGAACCTCAGAATTGGAAATCAGGGAAGTGAGACTGTGGGAGATTATCAAGGAGCTTATGACGAACTTAGTTTATGGAATAGAAGTCTTACCCAAACAGATATTGACGATTTATATAATGGTGGGTCTGGTCAAACTTATGGTGTCCAACAAAACATAACAATCACCCTAAGATACCCGACTGCAGGTTTACAGACAAATAACGACCCAATATTTTTTAATGCAACTCTCGATACTCTTGGTTTCCTTAATTTAACAAACGGGACTGTTTACATTTGGAACTCCTCTGATGATGAATGGCAGACCAACACCTCGACAATCGTAAGCACAAATTCTACAACGAATATAAGTGTCTCTATTTCTGATTGGGTACAGGATACTTATCTTTGGAATGTTTATAGTTGTTATGAAAACGCAACCGATGGAACATTTTATGGTTGTGGGTGGGCTGAAAACAATATCAGTTTTGGATGGGTGCCGTTTAGCGTAAACTTGGAAAACCACACATGGGAAGTTTACGAAACATCTTCCCAAAGATTCCTAATTAACATAACTACTCTTTCAAATATTCTTTCTGTCTCCGCAAACTTAGTTTACAATGGGACAAATTATACCTCGGATGTTTCGTGTACCGAAGAGAATTGTACAATCCAAAATACAATAGATGTTCCGCTTGTCCAGGTTGGGGATAGTGCAAATAGAACATTTTACTGGGATGTTAAAACGTTTGATGGTTCTTCGAGTACAACATTTACTACTTCAAACTATTCCCAGAATACGACAAAGATTCATCTCGAAGCATGTGGTGACTACACTGTAGAGGCATTGAACTTTACCGCATACAACGAAGAGAACATAACTCGGATGGATAATTTTAATTTTTATGGTTTTTTTGAATATTGGCTAGGTTCTGGAGATGTTAAACAGAACACAACAATCGACAACGCCAATGTAACAAATGTTAGCATTTGTATGTCTCCAGAAAACAGGACAATGCAATTAGATGCACAAATCGATTATGGTTATAAGGATACTAACACAACATTTCCAGAGAGAAATTATTATTATCAAAATGCTACATTGACAAATTCAAGTTCAAATGTTTCCCTTTACTTATTGGAATCTTCTGTCTCAACAACATTTATACACGAGGTTGAAGACCAACAATCAAGTGTTGTTGAAGGAGCATTGGTTTATATCCAAAGGTTTTATCCTGAAGATGGGATTTATAGAACCGTTCAAATTTCAAAGACGGATGCGAATGGAAAGTCCGCAGGATATTACCAAGTCGATACGGTTGATTATAAACATATAATCTCTCTTGATGGAGAAACTGTATTGGAAACATCTAGGGGGAAAATAGTAAGAGAGAGTACACCTTACACTTTAATATTCAGAATTGGTGGTGCAATTCTCCATCCGTGGAGTTACTTAGAAGAAAACCCCAACATACAAACAACACTTACATTTAACGAAACGACGAATATCACAACTTTTTCGTGGGTAGATTCAACAGGAACAACGACTCTAGGGAGATTGTTAGTTTACCAACAGAAACATGATAGGGATGATTTGTTAATCTGTAATGTTTCAGCAAGTTTCTCCTCTGCAACGATTACCTGTGATACAACAGGCTACGATGGTAACTTTAAGGCGTATGGTTATCTTGCTTCAAGCCCAGAATCATTTACTGACATAATAAACTTTTTAGTTGGAACTGCAAAAGATATATTTGGAAACACTGGATTGATAATTGGGTGGTTTATTATTCTTACCGCATCTTTAGCTTTTATTTGGAATCCAACTGCGATGATTGTTGTTCATAATATCTCCACAATATTTGTAAATGTAATCGGATTTATAAGTTTTGGATTAACTTACATCTTTGCGATGATAGCAGTTTCCATAATCTTAATAATCTTCCTAAAAACTTAAAATGAAAAACAAAAAAGCTGAGATGTTAGCAAGGGACTGGGTAGTTTCAGCAATCTTATTTTCAGGAGTTATTGCGTTGTTGGTTCTTCAAGCGGGAGCATTGGTTGATGAATATGATGTTTCAAACGTTACCTCCCAAGATTTTTCAGATAAGTTTGATAGGTTTGAAAACAATTCAGATACAGCACAAGAAATGTGGGAACAATCATCTGGTGAGGGTGGTTTGTCGACGGTGGGAACATTTGATATATTGTTTAAATCGACATTTGGTGTTATCTCGTTAGTTTTCTCATCGGTAACATTGGCGGGTAGTCAGATGTTCGGATTTACAGAATACTTTGGTATACCTTCAGAAGTTGGGTTCTTGTTTTTCACCATTCTCTTATCAATCCTGTCAGTTATAATTGTTTTTATAGTGATAAGTTCAGTTAGTAGGAGGGATTTATAATGGCATACTACGCAGAACCAAACTCAACAGATACGGTTGGATTTTATGAGTTTTTTAGATATGTAAACACCACTGCGGAAGGTTTATTCTTTCCAGTTATCCTTTTAGTAGTTTGGGTTGTTATCTTTGTTGGGACAAAACAATACTCAACAGCAAGAGCATGGACTGTTGCTTCTGCAATCACAGCTTTTCTTTCGATCCCGTTGGCTATCACAAGTTTAATTGCATCGAGATATATGTACCTTAGTTTCGTATTAACTGCAGTGGGGGTTCTATGGCTGAAACTGGAGAAGTAGAAAAGAGAAAGGAGTTTGTTGTTAAGATTGGCGAAAAGTTAATGGAGAAACTAATCGAACAAAAGAAGCGTGTGAAGGAAGCAACATACGATTGTGTTGATGCAAGTTTTTATGAAGCAGGTGAGATTCTTGCTAAGAAAGTAAAACTTTAATAAACTTTTGGTAACTTCTGTAAACTTTTGGTAACTTGGGAGATATTAATATATGTATGTCTTGTTTTTTTTTGTTTTTCACAAGGGAGGAAACTCAAAGTGGAAAACAAAAAAGGTCAGCTTACAATCGGGGATGCTCCAAATGTGGTTCTTATAATCGGTTTGGTATTCTTGACTATGGCGACCATTGCATTTATTTCTGAAAAGTATGGGGATGCTCTAACAGAGAACTCAACTGCTTACAATGTTACTCAAGACTTGGAGAGTGAGATTGGTGACAACACCTCTATCGCTGGAATCGTTTTGACGATTAGTTTAGTTGGTATTGTTCTAACTGTGCTTATTGGAATTTTTGTAGGTTTTAGGGGAAGGGTTTAGTTGCTATGAAGTCCAAAAAAGGACAGCTGAACTTGGAAGAAGCCCCGATGGTTGTATTGATCGTTGGACTAGTATTTCTAGTAATGGGGACTATGGCTTTCATCAGTGAGAAGTATGGTGAAAGTATGCCCACCGAAGCAAGAACAGTTGTTAATGAGACTTTGACGACTGTTGATGAAACTGGTGAACAAGTAATTAGTGCGGTAAGATGTAACTTCCAAGATTTCACGGTTCTTTACATAACCAATGAAACTGGAGATGTACTAATCCCAAGTACAAACTATACTGCGGACACGTGGGGCAATATTGTTTATTCTGGTGTAAGCACTGGATATTACAATAACACCAACTGGAATGTTTCGTATACTTATTCGTCTTCAGATACTGTTGCTTGTAATGTTACAGACGACTTACAATCAGAAGTTAGTTCCAACACCTCTATCGCTGGAATCGTCTTGACGATTAGTTTAGTTGGTATTGTTCTAACAATTCTAATTGGTATCTTCGCAGGTTTCAGAAGACAACGAATCTAAAACTACAAACAAATTTTTTTATTTTTTTATTTAAATAAACAGGAGGTTAAAATGCCCAAAAGAAAAAAACGAAGAAAGAAGAAAAAAAGATAATTTGAAAAATTATAAATATATTTAAATTAGTCATACTTATAGTTTCTATCACCTCTTTTTCCCACAAACCCTACCCACCTCGCTTTTGGGATGGGAGGGTTTGCAGGGTTTCAATCCCGATAAATATTCTTCATATACAGGTCTCCACAAACTGGACACTGCAGATATTTAGAAGTCTTACTAACATTATTCTTGTCGATTTCAAAAACAGCCCCACAGTAAGGGCATTTCAATTTGTCTTTCATATCTTCATACAAAGTTTCTCAAACTCCTCCTTAAACTTCTTGTTGATTTGTTTATCAGTTAAATCTTTAGATTTGAGGTGTTTAACAAGTTCTTTCATCTCTTCATCAATCTGTTTTACTCTCTCACCAGCATCCCAAGTAGAAAATCCTTCATCTCTGTACTTCCGATAGAGAACCTGTTTTTCGATATTTGTTAGTTTTATGTTCATTTTTGTTGATTGTGCGAAGTTTTTTGATTTTATTTAACGAGTTTAACCGATTTAACGGGGTTTTGAAACCGACCTTCCCCCCTATAGGCTTTTTTCATGACCTGGTTAAAATGGTTAAAACGGTTAAATGCCTCATTTTGATGTTTCCATCTTAAACCACTCCAAACCCTATAAACCTTTTCCCCATTAAATGAAGGTCTATTAGACTCGGTATAATGCTCTTTCATATAGTTATTCACCTCAGTCCTTGAGATTGGTGGGAAGTGATTGCCCTGTAGCCATGTTTTTAATCTCTCCTTAAACTCCCATTGATAAACAAACTCACCACTCTCCTTAACACAAGTCTGGTCTGCAAAAAGCATGATTGGATTTGAGAGTTGTTCATAAATTTTTTCAATTTCAGGAATATCAATATCATGATTAAACACAAAATTATTTTCATTTAAGGCGATTAGGTGTTGTAAGCATCTGTAAGCCAACCCTTTCATTTCCTCTGGAGATGTGAGTTTCTTTATCAAAAAGGGATCTTCTTTTTCCTTACTAACAACATTAGAAAATTCTATGATGTAAACTCTCTTATACCACGCCCTTGTTTTCTCTTTTACGATTGGGAGTTTGTTGGTCGAGAAAATCTGCTTCGCAGTTATTCTTGAGTTGTAGGGTTCACGGTACATATTTCTTATCTTAATTGAATCCTCACCAGTTATTTTTTTGACTTGGTTAATATTGTCTAGGGCATCGTAATTTATATCTGATGCGATATTAGCCATCTTAAATAACATCTGTGCTGTAGCGTAGGGGTCTTTTTGTATGTCTTGTGGTTCAATGGAACAACAGTTCTCACTACCTAAGAATGTTTCTAGTAGTTGGATGAATTTACTTTTTCCAGTATTCGCTGGACCATAAATAAAGAAAACTTTTGGGTAGGGATACCTTTTAAACAAACAATAAGCACACAATTCATACAAAATATCTTTGTATTCTTCACCAACACATTCTCCGAAGAACCTATCTATATTTGGACATGAATTTATTTCTTCATCAATTTCAATGTCTATCTTGTTTGTGAGTGAATGGGAAGGATTAAACTTCATGAAATCTCCACTATTCAAATCAAATACACCATTCCTAAACCCTAAAAGAAAAGGGTTATTATTTATTTCAAATGATTCATCATAACAGATGTCCTTCAAATAAGAGATAACTTCTTCAACATAATTCTTCTTCTGTTGTTCATCACCCAAGAGATTTAACCTAATCAGGGTGCGGAGGTATTGAGATGCATTGTTTTTCCAGATACCTTCTTTCTTATCATATCTCCAAAGAGTCTTATTTTTGTCATAAACAATCTTTACATGTTTTAAAACCTCATCTGCAAATGGAACTGGACTAAACTTAGAAAGGATTACTATCTCACTTTTCTTAAATCCCGCAAGTTCTAATGCTTCTTTTTCAGCTTCTTTTCTTGTCACCATATTTTTCACCAAATTCAAATCTTGCCGATTTGGCAGCATTACATCCTTCTAACGTGTCCCCAAACATTTCTATATAATCATTCGGGTCATCGAATCCGGGATTGAAGAAGAACCTTCTTTCATCAATGATATAATTATGGTAATTAGATAGAACAACATCATAACCTATTCCACCCCCATCAATTACATCGTAAGGTCTTAGAGAAGGGATCCCTATAAGTGCTATCACATCATACCCAGTATGTTTTGCCAAGAGTTTTGCTTTCCAGAATTCAGCAGGTGTTAAATTTTTTGGTTTAACTTCAGCCCACATCTCAACATCAGGTAACCAAAAATCTGGGAGGTATTTTGTTCCATCATCGAATTCGTAGCCTTCTTTTTCATATTCCCATCTGATCCCAACACAATCAAAGAAAACAGCCCACCTTGCCTCTAGTCTTGATCTAAATTTATATCCAGCATACTCTGTATCAATTGATTTTATTTTCATTTTTCTCCCTCAACATTTTAATCAATGAAATAATATCTCCTTTTGCTTCACATCCAAAGCAATTCCATAAACCTTTCTCATTACTGAAGCTAAGACTTAAATTGGTGTCATTGTGGAAAGGACATAGAGCCATCCTTCCTTTGTAATCCACACCGTATTTATCAAAGACTTTCTCAAAGTTCAATGTTCTCAGAATTATGTCTCTCTTTCTTCTTCCCAAAATATCTCCAAATTTAAGTTTTTGATTCATTGTATCCGTTTGATTAAGTCCCTTTTTACCATCGAACATCACCTTCCATTTTATATCAAAATCAATTCCCATGTTCCTACCTTGCCAAAAATAAGAGAGAAGTTGCTTTGGTTTATTATATTTGAAATGGTTGGCAAACTCTAATGCACAAAGATGTTTCTCATCACACAATCCCAAGTCTGGTTCACTTCCCTTGGGACATATCTTCTTTAGAAAAAGAACCCTATACCTTCTTCTTTCCTCCAGGTCTAACGTTTCTAGTTCATCTAAATCGTATACATGGATATGAGGACTTCTTCCACCCTCTACTGAAAATATTGCGAAACTTAGTCCTAACCGATAAATGTTTAAACCTGTTTCATTTATATCAACCCAGTTCCTGTTTATATCCTTTCCATCAAACTCTATCCTAATCTCGTTAGGCATTCCTTGACGATGTTTATAGCTTCTTTCAGAATTCCAAGGTTCATGTTTGTTGTATCCGTCCCACCATAAAAGTTCTGGAAACCATGTAAGAATATAATCTCTAATAGTTCCTAAACTAAATGCTCTTTTATTGAACTGCATTCAAACCTCCCACATATGTTTCATTAGTGAAATGGATAACTTTATCTATACATTTTTGTTTTTCTTCTTTGGGGACCTGTTTCCAAATTATCTTTGGGATGATTAGATGTAGAATACTATGACACTTTTTGCACAAGTAACTCTTTAATCCCTTACCTTCCTTGTTGTCCATAAATCTCGGATGAATGTGGTGTTCATCAACTTCACATTCAATAAATTCTTTTTTACATTTATCACACTTCATTTCCTCACCCTCGGTTCAACCATTTTAATTTGTGAAAGAAATATGAGTGTCCTACCGAGAACCTCATCCTTAATGATGACACCATCATCTCCCCTGAATGAAACCACTAATCCATTGTAGAATTGACCCTTGTTTTTTATAGAGATATGGACAACAGTTTTTTCCTCTTTGAAAAATCGAAGTTTGTCTCGTATCATCTCTTGTTCCCGTATCATTGATTTTACAAATCTTCAATACTTATAAAGTTTTATAACTACTCGATAGTTAATAATCTAATAATCTAATAACCGAAACATTTAAATACTTAAATTATTATATTATTACATGGCTGTTCAAATACAAGTTTCAGATGAGGTTTGGGGAGAACTAAAAAATATGAAAGTCCGACCATCACAAACCTTTGATGATATAATCAAGGAGCTAATCTTAAACCAAAAAGGAGGTAAAAAAAGATGAAACCAAAATTTGTTAGGGATTACACCCAAACATACCAACCGAGAACAAACAATGAGATTGTTCTTGTTATGCCAGAATCAATCTGGTCAAGACTGAAGCGGAAATTCTCCGCTTCTTTTTCTTTTTTTAAATTTCGATGAAAAAAACAATACAATACCTAAAACAACAAATCGAAAGGTGCGAACAATTTATAAAACTGACTGAAGAAGATATTGAAGAATATAAAGAGATGTTAGAAGAGTTGGAAGGAAAAGTCAAGTTTGAAGATTACAAAACAGATGAGAACTACAAGAAAGCGAAAGAAGCACTAAAACGTTTGAGGATGAGAAACTAAAATGAAAAAACAAACAAAACAAGAAATTAAAGAAAGATTAGTTTATGGATTAGTTTATGGATTAGTTGCTGGATTAGTTGCTGGATTAGTTTATGGATTAGTTTATGGATTAGTTTATGGATTAGTTGCTGGATTAGTTGCTGGATTAGTTTATGGATTAGTTTATGGATTAGTTTATGGATCAGTTGTTGGATTAATTGTTGGATCAGTTGTTGGATTAGTTGCTGGATTAGTTTATGGATTAGTTGCTGGATTAGTTTATGGATTAGTTGCTGGATTAGTTTATGGATTAGTTTATGGATTAGTTACACAATCCATAGCATTAATAACCTCAAACCCCTTGTTTAGTTGGCTTGGTTTAATCGGTTGTTTAGTTGGTTTGATTATTGTTCAATCAGTAGGTTGGTATTTAGTTAGGAGGTTGTGTAAATGAACCCATTACCCCAACAACCCCTTTGCGACAGAATACAATGTTTAGAAAGACAGAAGAGGGTCTGCTGTTTTAGGGAAAACTTCAGAGACTGTGAGAAATATGATTTAAACGACCACAGAAGCCCTACAATCGAACATCTCAAAGAAGAAGACATTAGGAGGTATAGAAGAAATGGAACACTTTAAATCTGATGAAAGTAGCATTGAGATTGAATTAAGGGAGATTTGTGATAGTATGAACCTATTCTTGAAAATCGCAGATATTAGACAATTAGGAGAGATTTTTCCAAAAGTTGTGGATAAGATTAAAGAGTTGAGGGAGAGTAGGGATTCCTGGAGAAACAAATACTATGCTTTAATTAAATCAACGGAGGTTAAAAATGGTAGAACTTGAATGGAAAGAATCCACCAAGATTCCAGATGGAAGCCACAAAGGGATAATCACAAGAGTTGAATACAGACATGAACCTTACGAATATACAGATATATTTGTTAAGTTAGAAGACAGCGAAATAGAAATGAAGTATGGCTGTCCAACTGTTCTCTCGGAGAATAGTAAACTCGGAAGATTGATGGTTTTGTTTGGTGAAAATTTCAAGAAAGGTGGACTTCTTGATCCTGCGGTTGTTCTGAAGGGTAGAGAAGTTACTTTTATGACTATCACCAAGAAGGGTAAGGGCGACAAGGAGTTTTCAGAAATAGTTGAAGATTCTTTGAAACCTGCGGGTTAAACAGGTTTAGTTGCGGGAGGTTTATCATCTTCCTCCCGCTTTTATTATTTAAAATGAAAACTGAAACAAAAATTGCGAAGGAGAATGTTAAACGTTGGAAGTTTACTAAACCTGAAGATGGAGAACTTTGGAGGTTAAACATTGGGTTCAATAAAAGTCAGGAACACAAACAAACCTGCCAGAGATGGTTGGAGAAAGCAAAAGAGGATAAGGATTCTTTTGAATTACTAAGGAAACTTATCAAAGTTGCAAAAGGTGATTTGTGGGGAGGAAAAGTTATGCCTAAAGAGAATGAAGAATGTTTTAATGAAGTTGTTAAGGATATTGAAGCAGAAGAATCAAGAAAGGATAAAGAAATCAAAGACCTAAAACAAGCAATTTTAACTTACAAGGAGGAAGGAATATGATCTTGAGTGATAATAGAAAACAACATGATACTATTAGTTGTGATGGTTATTATGAAGAGGGAGACGTAGCCAAGGCCGTGAAGGAGTTTTTAGGATGGTTTAAAACAGACAGACCTTATTTTGCTGTGGAAATAAATGCAAAGGCAAAAGAAATATTCGGGGAGGAGCTATGTCAGAACTAAAAACTTTGAATGGTGTAATGGATGAATGGGTTGGGTTGGGTTACGGAGATTTAGAAATAATCAATAGTATAAGACAAGAAGCGATTAAGTGGATTAATCGCTGTGAGATATGTAAGACCGCTAGACCGATTAAGATTTGTTTTAAACACAAAGAACTAGCTAGATTCATAAACCTTAGAGAGGAGGATTTAGAAGATGAAAAAAATAACACAAAAACAAGTTGATGATGCTTGGAAGGCTAGGAATGAGGCTTGGGAGGCTTGGGAGGAGGCTAGGAAGGCTTGGGAGGAAGTTTGAAGCTCAACAATCATAAATCATAATCATGGCAAAAATAACACAAAAACAAGTTGATGATGCTTGGAAGGTTTGGTATAAGGCTTTGAAGGCTAGGGAGGCTTTGGATAAGGCTCGGGAGAAGGCTCGGGAGAAGGCTCATAAGGCTTGGGAGGGGGCTTGGAAATTGGAGGAAAAGTTTAAAGCTCAAGAATCATAAATCATAATCATGGCAAAAATAACACAAAAAGAAGTTAGGGAGGCTTGGAGGGATTGGGAGAAGGCTAGTAAGGCTTTGGAGGCTTTGGAGGTTTTGGATAAGGCTTTGGAGGAGGCTTTGGATAAGGCTTTGGAGGAGGCTTGGAAGACTAGGGATAAGGCTTTGGATGAGGCTAAAGAACTTGAGAGAAAGTATGAATCTCAACAATCATAAATCATAATCACGGGGCTCGAAAGAGTATAGGGCGTGTGAACCCCGCCCCCCCGTGTTCATACTCAGGCAAGCGGGGGGGGTGGCATCAATAAGACCTACTCCCCCGCCTGAGACGTAAAGATACAATGAAAAAGACTACAATAAATAAGCCCGGAATAAATTCACTACTTCGTGTTTATAAAGATGGAAGTTTCACAGAAAAAGGGAAGGATATACTAATCAAAATTCTCTTTAATCACATTCTTGGGGAGGAAGCCTTTTCTAAAGAGGTTCTGTTTGACCCTCCCCAAGATAAAATAAAAATTTCGCACAACAATCATAAATCATACTCAAGAGATTGAGAGCAACCGAGTGGCTAATAGGACTCAAATCCTAGGTTTGGCAGGTTCGAATCCTGCTGGTTGCTTCTGGCGTTAAGGGTTAAATTCCCTGACATAATGTAATGCCTGACAGCTCGGAAAGACGGGCATCATAATCAAGGGCGAATAGAAAGAGTAGGAACATCTTTCGATTGTTGGTTGTCCACCAACCGCTCTTGTTCATACTCAAGGGCGGTTTCGGAGCTAAATGGTTGATGCTCGGAGGAAATGCCCATTCCGCCCTTGTTCATACTCAGAATGAAAATGACAACAGACGATATTTCATTGGCAATTCACTCAGAAGTTTTACGTAGATGTAATACTGAATGGGCTAAAATTTCAACAGATTTATCTAATGATTTGATTGAAAGGTGTGACGATGTTGAAGATTTTATCCAAGATTTAGTGAGTGAATTTGAAGATAGAATACAGGAGGAAATATCTAAAAAATGATTTTCAATAACGACGTAATGAGCAAAGTTTTCGGAAGTTTTGAAACTCACGGGGAGCTAATGGCTCTTGGTGTGGACTATCAAATCCGTACGGTTCAATCCACTCCCCGTGTTCATACTCAAGAGATTGAGAGCAACCGAGAAAATGAATAAATATAAAGCAAAAAAGATAGATGGAAAGATTAAAGAAACCAAAAATATCAGAAGAAACAGATAAGTTTATTGAATTTGAAATACCCGAAGGAAAATCAGAAGAATACGATTTACCAGATGGATGTGAATATGTTGGAAATGGAACTTGTTTTGAAACTGGAGAGCATTTTGAATATCTTATAAAGTATAAACTAAACTCGGAGAAAGCAGATGAATAGACTTGTGCAACCAAGCACGGCATTCCTCCCAACCTTAAAAGGATTGGGTATCCTGCCTAATCTTACATGAAACGCAGGTCGCTTCCAGTAGAAACGTATGGAGTAAGTGGAGAACTTCGTTTAATACCTATTAAACAAAATTTGAAAGAAAATGAAAAATAAACAAATGAAACAAAGGTCATTTCCTATGGAGAACATGGAAAAGTATTTAAACTTAGAAAACATTGAAAGGAGGTATAGAAAATGGTAAGTCAAAAAGAAGGATTGAGATTTTTAATGAAAAAGGATAATAGAGATAATTTAAAATCCTTGAACCAACAACTTAACGCTGTAAAAAATAAAGGTGGTTTTTTTAATATTGCAAGTTTACAAAGAAAAGGTTTAATAAAAAAACACACAACAAAAAAGGGTAAGATGGTTCAAGGTAGAATAACTGGAACAAAATCTCACTATGTTTTGACTGAAAAAGGGAAGAGAATTAACAGGGCAATCTCTTCAATATATTAACCATTTTCTAAAAAATAATGTTTTCTAAGTCTGTAGCAACTAATCGCATTTTTTTAAACTTCTGTGAATATAAGTTTAAAAATGCTCCCAGCGATTAAAATGAAAAACTATTTAAACTTAGAAAACATTGAAAGGAGGTATAGAAAATGGTAAATAAATGCTCTTGGAAGAAGTTACCAAAAAGTAATGCTTTTGGTGGATTGTATCGGTGGGATGGAAAAGGAAAAAGAATTTATGTTACAAAAACAGGTTATTCTGTTGAGACAATCCCAAATAATAAAATTTTAGTAAGTGGTAGAACTTCTTCATTGAATGAAGCAAAAAGAAAAGCAAGAGCATATATGAAAAAGAATTGCTAACCATTTTCTAAAAAATAATGTTTTCTAAGTCTGTAGCAACTAATCGCATTTTTTTAAACTTCTGTGAATATCAGTTTAAAGGAAATTACAATAGTTTTGGTAATTTCCCAAATTGCTACGCAACTTCTTTAAACAACAATATTATGTTCAATTTGAGGGGGGAACTCCACCGCCACGATTGAGGAGAATAAGATGACACATACATTTGATACAAATGCAAGAAAAGAATTGAAACAACAACAGAAGTTATTTAATCCTTTAGAATGGAATGGGAAGAAACCAAATGAAATGTTTGTTAAAAAAGTGGATGCTTCTTTTTGTCGTCCTTATATTGCAGAATATCATTATTCACATATAATGCCAGATAATGCCTTTAATTGTTTTGCAGGATTTTATGGAGATAAAATAGCAGGAGTTATTGTTTATGGGAATGGAGCAAATAACAATACTTTTTCTGCTTTGATTCCAGACATAGAAGTTAAAAATTGTAGAGAATTGATGAGATTATGGAGTGCAGATGGAATGCCTAAAAATACTGAAAGTAAATTAATTGCAGAAAGTTTAAAGATGTTACCAAAAGAAATATTTTTAGTTGTTTCTTTTGCAGACCCTTCACACAATCATTTAGGTATTATTTATCAAGCAACTAATTTTTTGTATTGTGGGATGTCAAATCCTTCAAAGATGCTTAAAGACAAGAAAGGAAAGATTTTTCATGTTAGAAGTATAGGAACTTATAAAAGGAGACATCCAGAATTGAGAGATTTAACAAATAAAGAAGTGATGGAAAAATATGGTTGGGAATATGTTGAAAGTGCAGGGAAACATAGATATGTAATATTAAGAGGAGAAAAATGGATTAAAAATTTAATGTATGAAAAGATTAAAGATAGGATTTTAGAGTATCCAAAAGCATTAAACAATTCAATCGTTCCCCCCTCAAACTCGCCTTCGGCGTCCTCATTACATTCGGAGAACATAATATCCGTTAAGGAGGAAAATCAAAAATGATTTTCCCCAAATTCTCTACGAGAACTTTCCTTAACGCTAATATTCAACGAAATAAACTTGCCCACTCCCAGCGATGAAAAACCAAATACCAATTCAAATAAAATTTTCAATCGAACAAATCAAGAAACTTCCAAAAGGAAAATATAAACTTCTTGATGTCGGTTCTGCAGAACAAACATTTTTCCAAGACAACTTAAAAGATAAAATTGAATATGAGGGAATTGATTATATTCGGTGGAGTGAATCAGACCCAAAATATGTTTTCAACCTCGACGAAATAAAAACAAAAAACTTCCGATGGATGATGAAACCTACGATATAATTGTTTGTCTTGATACCCTCGAACATACCCTCTATCCAAAAAAGATTATGGAAGAAATAATGAGGGTTGCAAAAAAGGATGCAATCCTTTTTTTATCGATGCCTAACGAGTTTAACCTTTACACAAGATTGAAGAACTTCTTCGGGATGAAAACTCCCGCCCAAGAAACTTTCCAGACAATCGACAAACATCTTCATATTCATTCTCCAAGAGTTAAGGATATTTTGGATTTCTTTGGAGGATTTGGAAACTTCTGGAAAATAAAATATGGTTGGCATTCAAGAAGCGTCCTAACTGATACTGGTGTTTTAGGATTTATTGTTTATCCTGTTGATTTGATTTTCAAAATGCTTTCGGGAATTTATCCAAATCTTTTTTGTCGGACTGTTGCCGTGATGGGTAATAAAAAATTGAGGAGGGATTTGGGATGAGAAATAAACAAATGAATGAACTAACATACCCACCAAGAACAATACTTGAAAATAATCCAGAAATGAAAATTGGTTTAGTGATGGTAATTCTATTCATCGTTGTTAGCGTAATCCAATTATTCCTTGGATTGTTTTATAAATCTTTGGCATTGTTTATTGGTTCAATGATTTGGTCTGTTGCTGGAATTTTTCTTGTCTGTTTTTTACTTACAGAGGTTGAAGAATGAATAATGACACAATTTAGACAAAAAACGACACATTTAAATAGTTTTATATGTAAATAATAGTATAAAAATGACGCAAAAAGTTAGAAATGAGGTGAAGAAGATTTTAGATACGAAAGGATTTTATTTTCCTAAAGATGTAACCATAAAATTCAAAACTTCAACTGGAAAAACTAAAACATTTACTGCAAGTAAGGTTACAGAATTTTTTGAGAAGAAAGATGTTTTAAAAATTGTGAGGTTGATGGAAGAATGAAACTTGGGGAAGGAAAAATGTATAAGGGAAGGTGGATTAGAAGAACCTATGATGATGGATATTTAGTGGATTCAACAACTCTGTGGGCAACACTCGAAGACGCAAAGGACTGGGTGAATGATTCAAACCCTCCACTCAAACAAAAACTGAAAGGAGGTATGATTGTAATGGCTAATGGAAGAGAGTTATCATTTAAAGATTTGTCTCCAACCGCAAAGAAAGGGATTCAAAAGTTTGCTGGTTTTTCGTCTGCTAAAATGAAAAGGGCGACGATAAGATTCAAGAAGGAGACTGGGTTAAGTGGAACGAATGTTAACAATAAAGAGAAGTTCTATAAGTTTATAGCAAAGAAGAAATTTAGATAATTCCCAAGTTGCAAATTGGGAATCACAATCATACTGATAGGAATGTTAAAATGAAAAAACAAAAAATAAGATTAAGTATTAGTTCCCATATAACTTTTTTAATATGGATAATTGTGATTGGTATTATAGGCGTTTCTCTACCACCAACAATTAATTTTGTTAATGGGTTGGAAGAAGGTGCTTTTTATGGTTACCTTGCTTCCTATTGGATTGTGTTGCTGTTGTTCTGGGCGGTGAAGGATAATTGGAAATTTACTACGATAAGAAAATCTGTTTTTGAAAAGTTCTCTCTTTTTTGGAAAAAATATTGTATGAGGTGTGAAGAATGAAAAAACTAATCAGATTCATCTCGATGGAAGAAGGAAAGAAACTAATAAAGAAAGAAACAGACAAACGTCTCAAACTTGCTTATGTATTGGCTCTTGGTTCTGGTTTGAGGTTGAGTGAGGT
>Ga0208015_1000344_pt1 | contig 27486 bp, 15 predicted proteins | sample 26BtaG_FD_184101 | JGI IMG/M metagenome (GOLD analysis project Ga0208015, IMG submission 184101) | Marine viral communities from Cariaco Basin, Caribbean Sea - 26B_WHOI_OMZ_CsCl (SPAdes) (version 2) | ecosystem: Environmental > Aquatic > Marine > Oceanic | place: Caribbean Sea: Cariaco Basin...
TTTATTTGGCTCACCATGAGATACTGGCAATAATCTAGTCGGGTTACTTTAGGCTTCTTCATGACTATTATGGTACTACGCTATGCTTTAGGTTGGCAATATATCTCTGGTTTTGCGTAAGTCCTAACCAACCGATAAGTCCCACACAAGCACTGGCCGCTACCATATAGGCTTGCCAAAATGCGATTTGTTCTGCAAGCGGTAGTAGTAAAACATAAAAGACAAATAGCGCACAGCCGACTAGCAGATACTGAATAGGGTGGATGCGACTTGATTTGAGCACTTCAAACAAAAAGAAAGTGCCAAACGATACCAAAATTAAGAGCAGGGCATATTTCATGGCTCGTTGAGTTTGTAGGTAGACATCGTTAGGATTTGCAAAACTAACACCAAAACTATTCAGTTGAGTGTTTCTATGATTTATAGTTGTGCTGTCATTCCCTGCCGTAACCACGCCTTCTGAAACTGTAGAAAAACTATCGGAAGAGCGGTCAGTATTGAGTGATGATTCACTCATGATAGTACAGTGCTGATTAGATGTGCGGATACACTGGGATAGGTATTGGTTATTGGCAACAGTCAAATATTGATTTTGCCAACTGGCATCGAATCCTTTATTCATAATGTTCTTAGTGTTTGGTAATGCTTTACCGATAAAGTTTGGTGTCTGCCAGTCACTGTGCATAGATAGAGTAAAGTTCTGCCCAGTTGGGACAGTCGTTAAATCGCTAATGCCAGCTAACGGCAAGTCGATCACAATATTGAGTGCTTGATTGTCTTTAAGGTTGGGTAACTGGCTACTTACCCCTGATTTATCTAAATTTGTATCCTTTGAGCCTGCGACAACACGAGGTTCTTTATTCTGCTGGCTAGTAGGATTGATTAATTGCTCCAATACGTCTTCAGGAATATCTACTTCGACATAGCTTAAGTTCTCTATCATTGGTATCTGCGGATAGTTTGCTGCAATCGACTTTTGATTAATTGTGACAGTAGGCAGGGTGGCGACACCGCGCAAATCAGACACAGGAATGATAAGTTTTGCCTTGTTCCAGTGGGTAATGGTTTTGGCTAGCTGTGTCTTATCTGTATCATTGTCAATTGTAGTGCCAATCTGATCTAAATTTTCTAAAGTCTCAGCAAAGGTATAACTCTGATCGAATGTCAGCTGACCATCATAGCTAGTAGCGCTATAAATACCGCGTTTATAAGTGTCTGTGTTCACTTTTAGGTCTTGTGCAGCTTGCGTCTGAGAGGCAAAAATCGTCTCAATTTTCGAGTATGACGGTTCGCATTTGCTCTTTATATTTGGTGTATCAGATGCATTTGACTGACATGCCGGTGTGACTGTCGTGGGAATAGCGATAAATGGATTAATCACTTCTTGTGGATTGACATGCTGCTGTGTGATTTCTTTTATCACTGATTCTGCGTAGTATTGCCTCTCGTATATGATATCGCTAATCATAGTGAGCCCGATTGAAAAGACAATACAAAGTCCTACAATGATGGATAACTTAGTCAATAATGTTTTTTGCATGTTGTCGCCTCCTAAGTGCCTTTAATCCACAGCTGCCGAAATAGCAGACTGTGGCTTTAAAAGACATCATAGAGAGGGCATGAAGAGAAGATGTGCAGGAAATATGGAATAACTGTGAAAGGGTAAAAGTTGATATTTTCGGATAATTGTTTTTCGATTATTAATGTGTTTAATGCTTTTTTGTATCGCCAACGACTTTATCCATGATAGCGAATAACAAGCCAGACAATACAAAGGTCATATGAATAATGACCTTCCACATGAGCTTGTCAGCATCAAGTTCACTCATTCCGCTAGAGATATCCATAAAGGATTTCAAAAGGTCAATTGCCGAGATAGCGACGATCGCTCCGATGACTTTGAGCTTTAGACCCGAAAAGTCCACTTTGCCCATCCAGCTAGGACGATCATCATGGGTGCCAGTATCGATTTTTGAGACAAAAATCTCATAGCCACTGAATATAATGATAAGCAGTAAACTGGCAACTAGAGAGATATCAACCAATACCAATATATCTACAATCACACTGGCTTCAGAAGCCGTCAGAATGTCAGCAAACATGTGCCATAGTTTTTGGACAAACTTAATAAATAATAAAATAATGCCTAGCACTAATCCTAGATAAAAAGGCGCCAGTATCCAGCGGCTATTAAATATGGTTTTTTCTAAATAAAGCTCAAACTTCTTTAGCATGGGTATCTCTTAGGTTTCAAATACAAAAAAGTGTTAAAGACAAGAAAGTCTTAAAGACATAAATATGGGTAAGTTTATGACCATAGCTATTTAGTTTTAGTCATATGAGATTTTGTCTATATCAGCGAGCTGCGCTACTACTTGCCGAACACGCGCTTTTCTATTGCCACTGATACGCTGAAATGGTTTTTGATGCTTGCTTAATTGACTAGCGAAATAAGCACTTATCTCATCGCGTTGATGCGGACTGTCTCGCAGGTCATCGGCGACCCATGGCGTATCAACATCCGTCAATAATATCAAATCATAATGATGCGCCAATGCTGCTTGCTCAAGAGCGGTGGGGCAGTTACCATAATACCAACGAGAGTAGACCATTAGCTCGAACAGACTGGTATCACAAAACAAATAGCGGTTTTCATTAGACGTTTGGGTGACTTGTTTGGCCAGTTTGTTCTCTAACGCAATCTGACCTTGTGCGATAGGTAGCAGGTCATCCCATGTACAAGTAAGCTGCTCGTCGTCCCACTTTGCCTGTAAGTAGGTGCGCATGTATTCTGACACCCAAGGAGTATCAAAATGCTCGGCCAAATCACGACATAAGGTCGTCTTACCCGTACTTTCTGCCCCTAAAACCGCGACGTTGATGACAGATTTAGGCGTATGCTGCTCGAGGTTGTACACGGTAGCGTCGTTGCCATTCATAGTATGCCCAGATTGCGATAAGAGTGAAGACTACATATTGTAGCGCGGTAAAAGTAAAACCTTTATAGAAGTATAGTGGTACCGATATCGCATCAGCGATGATCCATAATATCCAATGCTCGATTTTGCGCCGTGCCATGAGCCACATTGCCATCAAAAACAAAGCCGTGGTGAGCATGTCAGTATAATCGACCCAAGTAAATAGATGGATTCCAAGTACCGCACCATCGAAACTAAAGCCATTATTAATCACTGGACGGAAATAATAAACCAAGCCTACAAAAGCTATCGTTCCCGCTGCCAAAGCAGAAAGTATCGGGATGTCACCTGCATGCAAATGCTCAATGCGGACATTATTGGTATCTGACTGCTTATGCTCAACAGACTGGTTTTTCTTGTTCTTTGACCAGTTAATCCAGCCATACAAGCTCATCACGGTATAGTAAGCATTGATGAACATATCGCCAAACAGCTGCCACTTCCACAGTAGGTACACAAATATAGCAGTGCTGACCAGACCGATAGGGAAGACTAAAATATTGGTTTTGCTGGCGAGTAAGACACTTGCTACGCCGAAGACAACGGCAATCAGTTCAAGAATGATAAATATCGTAGAGTAGTCAGCGTATTGACCAAATAACCAGTTGAGAAGTTCTGCCATGAGCATTCCTAAGTATGAGCGTGTATCAATGTTCTGAATAATTAAGATAGTTCGATGAGTAGTACAGACCAAAATGATACCAATTATAACGTAGCTATCGCAAAAGGACGGCAGTCTTTGCTAATTTATGGCAAGAAACAGATTATTTGTAACAAAGTATTAGAAAAATTATAATATTCAGGCATAATAAACACACTGATTTTAAGTTTACAGTTATTCACTGAATTTGAATGGCTATTATTTTTCCACTTTTATGCTTATTCCAAGCACCACAGTAGTAGACAAGGAAGCTTATCATGACGACTTGTATCACAGGCACTGGTCTTTATATCCCACCTTACAGCATTAGTAACGAAGAGCTAGTTGAGTCATTTAACCAGTATGTTGAAAACTATAATACCGAACATGCTGAAGAGATAGCTGCAGAGACAGTGACGGCACTTGAGCCTTCTTCAGCTGCCTTCATCGAAAAAGTATCTGGTATCAAATCACGTTATGTGATGGAAAAAGAAGGTATCTTAAATACTGAAATCATGGCACCAGTCATTGCCTATCGTAACTTAGGTGAAGAGCTGTCTGTGATGGCAGAAATGGGTGCAGCAGCACTGAGAGACGCATTGGCTGATGCTGGACTTGAGGCCAACGATCTAGATGGTATCATCCTTGCTTGCTCAAACTTCCAGCGTACGTATCCTGCGGTTGCCATCGAAATCCAAAACGAAATTGGTATGGTTGGCGGCTTCGCCTATGATATGAACGTCGCCTGTAGTGCTGCAACGTTTGGTTTATCGCAAGCGCATGGTTCTATTGTTTCTGGTCTTGCCAAACGTGTGGCTGTGGTCAATGTCGAGATTACCTCCGCGCATCTAAACTGGCGCAATCGTGACAGCCACTTTATTTTTGGTGATGTAGCAACGGCGACTATTGTTGAAGAATTAGACACGCCAAAGGGTTATGAGATTCTAAACGCTAAGCTATTTACTCAGTTTTCGACCAACATCAAAAACGAATATGGCTTTATGGATCGCTCAGAGTATCTAGCCGCGCAAACGGAGATGTATCCAGATATCAAAGCCCCAGTTACTGATAAACTGTTTTTGCAAAACGGACGTAAAGTGTTCCGTGAAGTTTGTCCAAAGGTGTCTGAGGTTATCACTGAACACCTACAAGAAAATGATATACCGACCTCTGATGTTAAGATGATGTGGCTACACCAAGCCAATGCCAATATGCTAGATTTGATTTTACGCACTGTCATCGGTAAAGATGCTGACAAATCAATCGCACCAAGCGTCATTGCTGAATTTGCTAATACCAGCTCAGCCAGCCCAATGATTGTATTCCATCGCTATAAGGATGAGCTAGCGTCAGGTGATCTAGGTGTTATTTGCTCATTTGGTGCCGGTTACTCTATTGGGTCAGTATTGGTTCGTAAAGTCTAACGTCTCAATACGCACCTTTTATAGATAAAAATAGCTAAGAGCCTTCTTAGCTATTTTTTTGTCTACTAATCTTAGTATCAGAACCAAGTATCTTTATTTAAGAATAAGTAGAGATATTTGAGAGTATAGTGACAAGATTGCTGCGAATATTGAGAAGAATGATTAGAGGTTTTAATTTACCCCAAAAAATTTGCTATAATCACGGGCTTATTCCTCTTATCCAATTAAAAGTCCTTTTATGAAAGAATCCTTACGCCTGCGTTTAGACCAGATGGTAGACCGTTATGAAGAGGTCACCGCTTTATTATCAGATCCTAGTGTCATCAGTGATAATAATAAGTTCCGTGAATTGTCTGTTGAGCACAGCGACTTGATGGAGATCACGACGCTGTGGCAAAACTACGTGGGTGCAGAAACGGATCAGGCCGATGCAGAAGCGATGCTAGCCGATGCAACAGATCCTGACATGAAAGAGATGATGGTCGATGAGATTGAGAGTGCGCGTGATACCATCGTCGAGATGGAAGAAGCGCTTAATCTGATGATGCTACCAAAAGATCCTAACGATAAAGTACCAGCGTTTTTGGAGATTCGTGCAGGAACAGGCGGCGATGAAGCAGCGATTTTCTCTGGTGACTTGTTCCGCATGTACCAAAAATACGCGCAAAGCCAAGGCTGGACACTAGAAGTGCTCTCTGCAAATGAAGGTGAGCATGGCGGTTATAAAGAAATCATCACTCGCGTATCTGGCAATAGTGTATATGGTCGTCTAAAGTTTGAATCAGGCGCTCACCGTGTACAGCGTGTCCCTGAAACCGAGAGCCAAGGTCGTGTTCACACATCAGCTTGTACGGTTGCGGTCATGCCAGAAGTTGAGATTGATGATACCGTTGATATCAATCCTGCTGATATCAAGATGGATACTTTCCGCTCAAGCGGCGCTGGTGGTCAGCACGTGAACACGACTGACTCTGCTGTCCGTTTGACGCATATTCCAACGGGTACCGTGGTAGAGTGTCAGCAAGAGCGTAGCCAACATAAAAACCGTGCGCATGCTATGAAAATGCTGGTCTCTAAAATTCAACAGGCCAAAGTGCAAGCACAGGTCGATGTGGCGGACTCTATACGTCGTGACTTGGTCGGTAGTGGGGATCGCTCAGAGCGTATTCGTACTTATAATTTTCCACAAGGCCGTATGACTGATCATCGTATCAACCTTACCTTATACAAGCTTGACTCTATTATGGAAGGCGACTTGGATGAGATTCTTGATGCGCTATTACGTGAGCATCAGGCCGATTTGATGGCCAGTATCGGTGGCAATGACTAGTAGTTAGTCTTTAAAAGTACCAACAGTTTTATCGTTTTTATCACCATGTCTGTTCTTATAATAATAAGTATTGATTTAATTTTTCTGTTTTCGTTTATCCATTTAATTACCTAAAAATATTGAGAGTGTTATGTCAAAGCACAATAATCAGAACCAAGATCAAACCCCAGTCGTAGAAGATGCTAACGAGCTAATCGCACAACTGCAAGCCAAGCTAGATGATATTAGTGCTTCAGGTAAACAGCCGTATCCTAATACGTTCAAACGCACTGATTATGCGCAAGACTTACAGACGGCTTTTGATGGTGTCTCAAAGCAGGAAATTGAAGAAAAAGCAGCGAATGGTGAAAAAACACAAGTAAACGTGGCAGGTCGAGTCATGCTCAACCGTGGTTCGTTCATTGTGATTCAGGACATGACAGGCCGTATTCAGCTATATGTAGCACGTAAAGAGCTTGATGAGGAGACGCGTGCGAGCATTAAATCACTAGATTTGGGTGACATTGTTGGTGTATCAGGCTATATCGGTCGCTCAGGTAAAGGCGATTTATATGTGCATATTGAAGAAATTACGCTACTGACCAAATCACTACGTCCAATGCCAAATAAATTCCATGGCTTGGCTGATGTAGAAGCGCGCTATCGCAATCGTCATCTTGATTTAATGACTAATGAGACGACTCGCAATACCTTTATGGTTCGCAGTCAGATCGTCAGTGGTATTCGTCAATTTATGCTTAATGAGCGTTTTATGGAAGTTGAAACGCCAATGATGCATCCGATACCAGGCGGCGCAGTAGCTCGTCCGTTTGAGACACATCATAATGCATTAGACATGCCTTTATATCTACGTATCGCGCCTGAGCTTTATCTTAAGCGTCTGGTCGTTGGTGGGTTTGAGCGCGTATTTGAGATTAACCGTAGTTTCCGTAACGAAGGGGTTTCAACTCGTCATAACCCTGAATTCACCATGATTGAGTTCTATCAAGCATACGCTGATTATCATGACTTGATGGATTTGACTGAGCGTCTGTTTAATCAGTTAGCAATAGATGTGCTAGGCACAACGGAGCTAACTTATCAAGAAGAAGCCATTAGCCTAAAAGCACCATTTGCTCGTCTATCAATGTCTGATGCGATTGCAAAATATGCTGAAAACTTTGACATGACACGTATCAATGATCGTGAATACCTAGCAGAATATGCATCTACGACACTTAAGCAGCAAGTCAAAGATGTATTTGGTGTGGGTAAACTACAGACGATTATCTTTGAAGAAACGGCTGAGCATCAATTACGTCAGCCAACGTTCATCACTGAATATCCTGCTGAGACCTCGCCCCTAGCGCGCCGTAGTGATGACAATCCTGAGATTACTGACCGTTTTGAGCTGTTCGTTGGTGGTCGTGAGTTGGCTAATGGTTTTAGCGAGCTTAATGACCCAGCAGACCAAGCCGAGCGTTTCCGTGGTCAGGTCGCTGAAAAAGACGCTGGCGATGATGAAGCTATGCATTTCGATGAAGAGTATATCGAAGCATTGTCTTATGGTTTGCCACCGACAGCCGGTGAGGGTATTGGTATTGACCGTCTAGTAATGCTATTTACCGACTCTGCTAGTATCCGTGATGTGATCTTGTTCCCGCATATGCGCCGCAAACAAGACAGTTAAGGTGAATTTGCTTGCTGTAAATCCAAACTGATACTTAACTCAGCATAAAAAGCTTTTGCTCATTTTCACAGAATGGGTATAAGCTTTTTTGTGAAATATCGTTTATAGAGGTATTATGGATATTCAGCAAGCATCACATGCGCCATGGCAAAAAATGATTCAGCAATGTTTTTTATCATTGTATGAGTTGCCTGATGACAAAATCACTGACTCTGATCATTTTCAGGGTTATGATTTTGTTTTTGAGTTTTCCGGCGCTACTATTTATTTGCTCGTCAATACGGTTGTGATGCAAGCGAATAGACAAGAAGTGGATAATGCTAAAGTTCATGAGTGGAGAAAAGAAGTTGTTAACCAACTTATCAAACGCCACGCTCAGATTTATCAAAAAAACGACAGCCTAATTGTAGATAGAAGTGCCGTGATAACTGATAAAGCGGTTTACTTTATCGGTTTAACATCATTGTCTATCAATCATCAAGACGATCAATCGGGCCATTCATCTTATGTAGTTGGCTACGAATATGGCAGTCGGTTTTTTGCAGAAGACTGTGTTTTAGACTTAGATGATGAGCAAAGTATCTTACAAGTCTTTAGTCATCAAAACTTCGTTGATATCCTCAATCAATTGGTGACGCCAAGTGATTTGACAACTTTTTTAGATTTTCATCGTCGTCAACTATCTAGCTTTGCATCATTTCAAAACGAATCGACATTGCTTAAACAGTTTCTACAATCACCTGACTTTCATCAAAGAGCGATTAGGGTGCAAGAGCAGCTAATCGATAACGAGTTAATTGAGCAAGTCGAATTACGCTTACTTAAAGCAGTAGAGCCGAATCAGACTGTGTATGCCGATGCCTTAATGGCTGAGATGCAAAAAAATACTCGGATGTGGTTCAAGCTGTTTAACAGTGTGATTGAACGTTATTATGAAGCGGGTAGACCTTTACCAAATGAGCAGGTTGATATTTTGGTAGATGAGTCAATGTATACCTATGCATGTCTAGTAGAAAAAATCTTAGCTTATAGAACCATGGATCAAGACTCGCGCTGGAATGGATATATCCGTCATGAGCATTCTTATCATGTATTTGGACGCCATTATCTCATGGTGTTTTATGCGCAAGACGATAGCAGTTCGCTAAGCGCAGAGAATGTTAGGCTCTCTTATAAAGATTTATTGTCAGATACCAATGCCCAGTTACAAGAGCCTATAATGGATGATTTATTTTTACTGGGCGTAGAGTTTAGGCCGTGCGAAGACAGCGTAAATACTGAGGTTTATCTAGATATATTTCATCAAGCAGGCTCATTGATTGATGAAAGTACTCAGCGCTTATATGACCGGCTGGCCCAACTTCAAGCTCAGTTATAACCAAAACATAGTATGATTCATTAGTTTGACGCTCCCTTTATATTTGTATTATTTACATTGGCATTTCTTATGACGCAGCAATATCAAGTTTTAGCTCGCAAATACCGACCAAAAAACTTTCACGAGTTGATTGGGCAGACGCATGTGTCTCAAGCGCTGATTAATGCGATTGATTACAATCGTTTGCATCATGCCTATCTGTTTACAGGTACGCGCGGTGTGGGTAAGACAACGATTGCGCGTATTTTATCTAAATGCTTGAACTGTGATACAGGTATTACCAGCACTCCTTGCGGCGTATGCGATAACTGCGTTGCTATTGATCAAGGGCGTTTCATTGATCTTATTGAGATTGATGCCGCTTCGCGTACCAAGGTCGAAGATACGCGTGAGCTGTTAGACAATGTGCCTTATGCACCAAGCCAAGGGCGTTACAAGGTCTATCTGATTGATGAAGTACATATGCTGTCGACGCACAGCTTTAACGCGCTACTTAAAACACTAGAAGAGCCACCTGAGCATGTGAAGTTTTTATTAGCGACGACTGATCCACAAAAGTTACCGATTACGATTATTTCGCGCTGCTTGCAGTTCGTTCTGCGCCCATTACCTCAAACGTTACTTAGCGAGCACTTGGCAAATATCTTGACCAAAGAGCAGGTAGGCTATACTCAGCCAGCGATTTGGCAGTTAGCAAGTGCAGCCAAAGGTTCTGTGCGTGATGCTCTATCATTGACCGATCAAGCCATTGCTTTTGGTCAAGGCGCACTGGATGATGCGACTGTCAACGCAATGCTTGGCCTCATTGATGCCGCTGACTTAGTACGTCTAACCACGGATATTTATAATCATGATAAGTCTGCGGTTGCTGCTCACATTGAGCAAATGCGTGCGCAAATGGTCGATGCGACTAGCATGTTCGATGGGCTTGCTGAGCTGTTACATCAGTTGGCGTTGACTCAGCTGTTGCCTGAGGTCGCTCTCAATGTCAATGAGGCGCAAGCAAAAGATATTTATACGCTAGCTCAGCATATCAGCCCTGATGTATTGCAGCTATATTATGAGATTGTTGTACAAGCCCGTGAAGGTGTCAAACTTGCAAGTACGCCGATGCAAGCGCTTGAGATGTGCATTTTGCGTTTACTGGCGTTTCGTCCATTGCCAGTCGATGAAGTCTTGAGCAATACTTATGATAGTGATGGGTCTGTTACCAAAGTACCAGCTATAGAACCAGTATCTTCGGTATCAGCTCCAGATGCTATTGCACATGAAGCGTCAGCACCGCCGCCAGAGCTTTATATTGTTGATTATCAGACACCAAGTCACGATGAGTTACAAAGCGGTATTGATTATAATGACAATTTAGCACAATCAGTGGCTAGTGCTATGCCTGAACCAATTGTTGAGCCTGAACCAATTGTTGAGCCTGAACCAATTGTTGAGCCTGAACCAATTGTTGAGCCTGAACCAATTGTTGAGCCTGAACCAATTGTTGAGCCTGAACCAATTGTTGAGCCTGAACCAATTGTTGAGCCTGAACCAATTGTTGAGCCTGAACCAATTGTTGAGCCTGAACCAATTGTTGAGCCTGAACCAATTGTTGAGCCTGGCGCAAATGATTCTCAATTAACAGCACACTCTGATGAAGACCCACGTACGTTGCTGCGTTGTCCACCTCAAGAACTGACAGGCGAGTGGAACCCAGAAAAGTGGGACTACTGGTTGCAAACTGCTCGTGAAAGCGAGGTATTGGCACAAGATGAGCTAGCACTGGCACGACAAGGTACAATGACTGGTCAATGCAATGGCAAAGCCACGTTTTTGACCAGTGTTGATAGTAAGCATTTGCAGGTCACTTTTCAGCAATTGGCAGCTAAGCTACAACAGCAATTTACGCAAGCTGACATTGACTTGAAAATTGATAGTAGTATTATGCAGACCGAAGATAAAACCCCAGAGCGCCGACAGAAAAAACGTTTAGAGCAAGCGAAAACCGTTGCTGAAACGAAATTACTAAAAACACCAGTAATGCAGTATTTAACTGAACGTGGTGAGGGTAAAATGGGTAAAGTACAGCTGTATTAAGATTTTAGAGCAGTGTTTGCTCAAAATATCTAAAAGTATATTTATATATTGAACGTAGTTTTATATTAAATATCAAGGTGATAGCAATATATCACCTTGATATTTTTGTTTTTATTACGGGTCAAAATATATTTATCAAACAAGAGAGAACCATTTGATAACGATAAGATGAATGTAAAGTCGTTATAATGGTTAAGTTATATTAAAAACTGAAATGACGTTTAGGTGAGAATATGTTGGATAATTTACGCGGTATGGCTGTGTTCGCCAGTGTGGTCGGACATGGCTCTTTTAGTGGCTCAGCACGTGAGCTAGGTATTACAACCAGTGCAGTCAGTCAACAAATTCGTTCATTAGAGAACGAGCTTGGCGTGGTATTGCTACATCGCTCAACTCGTAAGCTAAGCTTAACAGAAGCTGGTGAGAGCTTTTATGAAGCGGCAAAAGATGTTGTCAGTGCAGCGGAGCAAGGGCGTATCAAAGTCAATCAATTACGTGATGAGCTAGCAGGTAGCTTGCGTGTATCGACGACTCCTGAGCTTGGTGTTAATCATATACTGCCAGCACTCTCTACGTGGATGGCGGCACATGATGATTTAAGCGTCACCTATCTAGCTGACAATCATTATATTGATATGATTGACGAGCGTATTGATATTGCTATTCGCATGAGTCCATCGATTAATGACTCTAGTCTGAGCAGTCATCCATTGACCGATGTACGCCAACTATTGGTTGCTTCACCTCAGTATTTGCGTCAGCACAGTAAGCTAAATACGCCTAAAGATTTGGCTGAGCATCAACTGATCTGTATTGAGATCATGAAAGATGCCAATCAGATCGATATGATTCAGACTGAAACTGGTAAAAAAACGCGTGTCAAAATGAACTCACGTATTTATACCAACAACGTATTCATGGCAACGACGTTGGCTAAAGAAGGTCACGGTTTGGTTAGAATGTTAGAGATGGACGTCAAGAAAGAGCTTGAGAGTGGTGAGCTGGTAGAGGTGTTGACTGGCTATCAATTACCAAGCTTTGTGCTATATGCGGTCACTTTAAATCGAGACCAACAGCCAGCCAAAATCACTCGTTGTCTAGAAGTACTGAAAAAGTACTTCCATGCGAATTAAGTGTTGTTCTCACTACGCACGAAACGTTTTTAGTTAGCAATAAGCAGTTAGCAAAAAGCCTATAGATAATGAATCATCTATAGGCTTTTTTATTGTCTATTATTAACGTTGAAGCATGCTTTAAAATGATGGCTTTAATAAATTAATTAAACGCTCAATAACTTGTGTGCTTTCATCACGGCTCATGTTAAGTGGTGGCAGCAAACGTACAACATGACCACCCGTCACATTAATGATCAGCTTTTGCTCATCACGGGCACGATCTACCAATTGGCTACAATCCATGTCTTCAGGTAGCGCGATACCAATCATCATACCTGCACCGCGACTGCTAACGCCATGTTGACCAAATGTATCAACGATACTTTCTCTGATAAATAAACCCTCAGTCACTGCGTTTTCCATAATGTTACTATTTGCTAGCACATCATATACGCTATGTACCACACGGCTGGCCAATGGCGTGCCACCATAAGTAGAGCCATGACTACCAGCGCCAAACAAACCATTGGCACGGCCACGTACCATGCACGCACCGACTGGAAAACCATTACCTAGACCTTTGGCTGTCGTCAACACATCAGGACGAGCGTTACTGTGTTGATAAGCAAAGTATTTACCAGTACGGCCATTACCTGTTTGCACTTCATCCAGCATAAATAGCCAGTTATGAGCGTCACATTCCGCTTGCAGCTCTTCAAGATAAGTAAAGCCATTAGCTGCAGTATTCAGGCCACCTTCGCCTTGGATTGGCTCTACAAAGATAGCACAGATATCATCATGTTCTTGAGCAGCTTGTTTGACAGCTTCGATATCACCAAATGGCACACGAATAAAGTCTTCATCTAGTGTATAAAACCCTTCTCGCGCTTTTGGATTTGCAGTAGCTGACAAAGGTAATAACGTACGACCATGGAACGACTGCTCCATTACGATAACTTTTGGACGTTTAAAACCTTGCTTGTAGGCGTATAAACGTGCCAGTTTCAATGCAGCTTCATTGGCTTCGGCGCCACTATTGGCAAAAAACACGCTGTCCATTTGGGCTGCGGTACATAGTATCTCTCCAGCACGCTCTTGCCAATCAATGCCAAACAAGTTGCTCGTATGAATTAACGTACCTGCTTGTTGCTGAATCGCGTCAGTGACTTGTGGATGACAGTGTCCTAAGCCGCATACCGCGATACCAGTTAAGGCATCTAAGTAAGGCGTGTCATCTTTGGTATAGAGCCAACTGCCTGCACCGCGTGTAAAGCTGATTGGTTGACGATTATAAGTGGGCATCAGGTAAGTAGCAGACATGTAAAACATCCTTGGTATAATAATTGAGTAAAAGTGTGGATTATAGCTCGTCAGAAAAAGGCGTGGTTTCTGCAGGTAAGGTGTAATCTTCGTTTGCCCAAGCACCTAAGTCGATCAGCTTGCAGCGACTGCTACAAAACGGCTTATATTTATTGTCTTGCCAGGCCGTCTGAGTACCGCAACGTGGGCAAGGGTAGGTCTTTGGGGGCGTGTTTGCAGTAGAGTCAGTCATAAGAAAAGAGCAATGTCCTAAATGTTATTAGTATTGGTTGCATATGGCATAAGCATAAAACGCATCCGTCATTTAAATTACGACGAAACGAGGCGTACTTGCTATCGCTGTATTACTATTCAATTGGATTGACTATATAATAGCATGGGGCCGAATAATGACAAAAGACAAATGCTTTAAGGATAGTAGATGACCGACAATATTGATCTCACGCATCAGCAAGAGCGTGCCTTTCAACCACAAAAACTGTCAGCACCGCGTGACTTTATTATTCCAAATATCATCAATGATAATAAAGATGAAAAACCGTTGATGCTAGAGATTGGGGCAGGGAAGGGTAAGCATGCACTTAGCTTTGCCGCACAAAATACTGATAAGCATCTGATAGCCATTGAACGCACGCGTAATAAATTTGAAGCATTCTCAAAATTAGCCACTTTACAAAATCTATCAAACCTAGATGCGATTCATGCGGATGCGATTGCATGGACAGTGCATGCCATTAAACCGAATAGCTTGGCTAAAATCTTCATTCTTTATCCCAATCCTGAACAGCACAATCCAAATCAGCAATGGCTGAATATGCCTTTTTTTGAGTTTTTATTATCACGCTTGCAGGTGGGCGGAGAAGTGATATTAGTGACTAATATCGAATCCTATATGGACAATGCAGAATACCAAGCAACTAAAGTGTGGTGTCTACCATCAACACGTTCTCGAGTACCAGCGACCAGTCAGCGCACACATTTCGAAGTGAAATATCTTGCCCGACAAGAAGTGTGTTGGGAGCTAAGTATTCGTAAGCCAAAGTGGTATAAGACAAGATTTGATGATTGGCAGGTAAGAGCTATAAGCGAAAAATAATAGCCTAAGTAAATATAGGGCTTATGTCAGTGCTCTACGATAAAGGTAATAGTATTAGATATAAAATAGCCTAAGCAAATAAAAATAAAACAGTAAAAGCCGTCACTAGAAGACGGCTCAAAATTTGCAAGGTTTATAAATAAGGTTTTACAAGGCTGTTAGAGTTGGTGTGCGCATCTAAAACAGTCAAAAAGGTATATGCACCGATAAACTTACGGCTGATAAACATAAATTCTTTTGGTGGCAGATTAAATTCAAAAGACTGCATTGCGCGTGTCGCCGTAGTAGATAAGCGTGAATGTAGTTTACTGTTGGCCCAAATATAACGATTCTGTTCATCCAAACATTCGCTAGGGATATTGGTGTTTTTCTCAGGGTCACTAAAAGGCTCTGTAGCAAGCAAAAATAACGAAGCAATATCTGAACGTACTTTATTACTCATGCTATCGAAAAAGTCATATCCTTTCATAGCAATACTCATTGCATGCTGATCATGGCGATATCCTGCGCGTAGTAAACCGCGGGCAATCGTTAATAAGTTACCATCAAATTGACGAATCGCCCCAAAGTCTAGCAAAACCAATCTATCGATATCTTCTTCGTTTTCGCTCACACGCACCAGATAATTACCAAAGTTAGGATCGGTCTGCATCTCACCCCATACAAAAATCTCTTGCATCATGATTTCTATGGCTGCTTGACCAATGGCATTTCGGCGTTCATGAGGTAATAATTGCAATGCTTCTGAGACCACAGTGATACCTGGCTCGTATGACATACATAGCAGGCGTTTTTTAGAATAGTTACGATTAATCTTAGGCACGATATAGCGCGGATCATCGATTAAACGCTCATAAAAACGCTCCGTCGTAGCCGCTTCCGCTTCATAATCGACTTCGTGATGGAGTAGGTCACGTATTTCCTCAAACCAAGCGTCGAGTGCGCGTGTTTGGGGAACGATATTACTTACTTTTAACAATCGTTTAAACAAGGCAAGATCAGAATTGATAGCGTCTGCCACACCCGGATACTGAATTTTTAACACAACTTGTTCGCCAGTGGCGAGTACGGTCGCACGATGAACTTGAGCAAGAGAAGCTGTTCCGATGGGGACAGGATCAATGTCTAGCTCGTTTAGTTTGTTGCCCAGTAACTGGCGTAATGTTTGCTCAATCGTCGGCCAAGTCAATGTCGCCGTGTCATCATTAAGGGTTTGCAAAGCGCGTGTGATCTCTGGCGGCAGTATATGCTCACCATAAATCGCTAGCATTTGACCAATCTTGACGACCGAACCTTTCAATTTACCTAGCTCTGATGCCAGATAATTTGCTTGAGTTTCCATAAACGCTTGATTGCGTGCAGTACGAGCTTCTTTATTTAAGAACATACCAGACACGCTATTACCCGCCCAACGACGACCAATATTCAAAGAAGTTTTTGCAATCGACATACGACGATCAAACCCTGAGGTTTTTAGGCTATCGATTGACTGCTTGTTGCTAAAAGGTTTAGACGTATCATTTGCCATAAGTATAATCATTCATCCAATTGGTATTGATTTGCGGGTTCGAAACCTACAATACAAGGGAGACGTGATGCACAGGTACAAAATTGTATCATATAAAGCGCGTTGGTTTTATGAGCCTGAGCTGGCCATTGATAGTTACTTTGTAAGCCAATGTCTAGCGGTAACTATTGATAAATAGGTGCTTACTAGTTTGAGTATGATTGATAAATAGCTAGAATTCTCTAGCAAGTTCACTAGTTATTAAAACTTAGTGAAATCTATTTATATCCAATAGGTCAGTATCAAAAAGATAATAAAAAATAAGACCTAGCATGATGCTAGGTCAAATAATGATGTAGAGCTATAAAGTATAGAAATATTATTAATCAAACACATTGAGCGAAACCTTCGCATTCTCTAAAATATTGCCCAAGACGCTACTCAATATGTCTTTTGATATGCATTAGCTGCTAAGCGTTTTCGCGAGTGATGGCGTGGTGACCAATATCACGGCGGTACTGCGCACCATCGAAGCTAATAGCAGCGGTTACTGCTAATGCGGCTTGCTGAGCATCAGAAATGCTATCTGCTAGCGCAGTCACACATAATACACGCCCGCCGTTTGTGACGACTTCTTTATCATTATCATTAGAAAATGCCGTGCCAGCATGGAAAACTTTAACAGCATTGTCATTATTAGGATCTAGCTCTGGCAAGCCAGCAATCACATCACCTTTAGACGAAGTTTCAGGGTAGCCTTTTGATGCGACAACGATACCTAGAGCAGGGCGCGCATCCCATTTGGCTTCACTAGGTAATTGACCTGCCAAACCTTGTGCGACCAAATCGACCATTGATGATTGCAAACGCATTAAGATAGGCTGCGTTTCTGGATCACCAAAACGGCAGTTAAATTCGATGACATATGGGTCGCCTGCCTTATCAATCATAAGACCAGCGTATAAGAATCCAGTATAAGGGTGGCCTGCGTTTTTCATGGCATCGACTACTGGTTGAATCACTTGCTGCATGACTTTGTTATGAACATCGCTGGTAACAACTGGAGCAGGGGAGTAGGCACCCATGCCGCCAGTGTTTGGACCAGTATCACCTTCAAAAGCACGTTTGTGATCTTGGCTGGTTGCCATTGGCAAGATGTTATCACCATCAATCATACAGATAAAGCTGGCTTCTTCACCCTGTAAGAACTGCTCGATAACCACGCGACTGCCAGCATCACCGAACTTGTTGTCCGCTAGCATATCGTCGATAGCTTCATGTGCTTGTTCGATCGTTTCAGCAACGATGACGCCTTTACCTGCAGCAAGCCCATCTGCTTTGATAACGATAGGCGCGCCTTGCTCATCGACATAGGCTTTTGCAGCGACTGCGTCTGTAAAACCTTGATAAGCAGCGGTTGGAATGTTGTTTTGATCCATGAACTCTTTAGCAAAAGTTTTTGAGCCTTCTAACTGTGCACAGTAGGCTGTTGGGCCCCATGCTTTGATACCTGCTTCATGACAAGCATCAACAATACCCGTAACCAAAGGCGCTTCTGGACCAACAATTACCATGTCGATATCGTTATTTTGACAAAAGGCGATAACAGCACTATGCTCGCCTGCGTCAGTAGACTCTAGCGTAACGTTTTGGCATTTAGGCTCAAGGGCGGTGCCAGCATTGCCAGGAGCGATGTAGACATTTTTTACATTGTCATCTTTTGCACATTGCCATGCCAATGCGTGTTCGCGACCACCTGAGCCAACCACCAAAATATTCATCATACCTTTTGCCCTTAGCATTAAAGTTAATAGTGAGCGAGTCGTACGCTCTTAAATATGTTGGCATATTCTAACAAAAAAACGCCTTCAATTACCATGAGTATCCGCCTGCCAGTACCGAATCATCCATATCGATGTCCAAAACCGCAATGTCTCATTAGTAAAGGTTATCGACACATCGCTGATTCATGAAATGATGTTGTACACTTTAGCTCGCGCCTTATGTGCGTTACACTTCACTATATTGGTAGTATTAAATTCTGATGGCTACATATTAATAAAAAATAAGAGCAAAAAAGGAGAAAATTTCTGACTGTTATAAAAATAAAATAAGTCGCGTGAATGGAAATAATGCACCGTTGCACCAATGATGAATATGCAGTAACAGTAGTCAATCTAAATCGATAAACTTAAATAAATAAATGTTAAACCAAATCTATAAAAAAAGGACGCAGGAAATGCCAAACTCCCTCAGTATCGCAAAAGAGCGCATTAGCCAGATAAGCGATATTGCTACCAGTTATGTACAAAAAGACAAATCGCTATTTGATCATTTTATTCATAGCTATTATCAGCCGCTGCATCAAGAAACTGCAGAGGCGATTAGTAATGCTGACTTGGCGGGCATGGCGCTACATCACTTTACACTACTCAAAGCTTACGACGGCAGCAAGCCGCAGCTGACAGTACTAAACCCAGCAGCAGAAGAGCAGCACTTTCACAGCTCGCACACTGTCATTCAAATCGCAGCTTATGATAGACCATTCTTAGTTGATACGATTTTGATGAGCCTAGAAGCAGAAGGTATCGATGTTCATCGTACTTATAACATCATCATCAGTGTTGAGCGTGATGAAAATGGTGATATCACCCATATCGAAGGCGCACATGAAAGTGCCACTTCACATATGTCATTGATTCATTGTGAAATTGCTTACCAAGACAACGAAGACTTGGAAGCACTTCAACAGATGCTTATGTCAAAAATTGACACGCTTGATACGGTCGTTGGCGACTGGAAACAGATGCGTGCGCAGTTGAACGACATCAAAACGGAGCTTTCAACGAAGCCGCTACCAGAAGTATTCTACTCACAACAAGAAATCCAAGCATTTTTAGATTGGATCTTAGACGATCACTTCATATTCTTAGGGTATCGTGAATACCGCTTAGAAGGCGGTCAGTCTATCGAAGTGACTTCTGAGCCGACCGATTTGGATTTATTTGCGATTGGTAACAGTGGTCTAGGTCTATTACGTGGTTCTGAAAAAGACAAGCTATCAGAAAGCTTCAGCCAATTACCTAGAGGCCTAAAGCAATTATTGACTGAGCCGCGCGTGTTGATGCTGTCTAAATCAAGCCGTGTATCACCTGTACACCGTTCAGTATATATGGACTTTTTGGGCATTCATAAGTTCGATGACAATGGCAACCTAATTGGTGAATACCGCTTTATCGGTTTGCTTACGTCACAAGCCTATCAGCTGACTGTACAGCAAATACCGCTATTGCGAGAAAAAGCCAATAAGATTATGGCGATGGCAGACTTGCCACGTGACGGTCATGCCCATCACAAGATGATGCATGTGATTAACACCTTACCGCGTGATGATTTGTTCCAAGCCAGCGTCGAAGAGCTATATCCAATTGTTTCGGGCATTACTCAACTACAAGACAAAAAGAGCTTACGTCTATTTAGCCGTATCGACCATTATCAGCGTTTTGTTTCGTGCTTGGTCTATATCCCGCGTGATAAGTTCAATACCGAGCTACGTATCAAAGTACAAAACGTCCTAAAAGATGCCTATAACGGTATGTCTTCAGGGTTTACCACTGAGTTTAACGAATCTGCGCATGCTCGTGTGCATGTCCACGTACGTACCGTGCCTGGCCAAGTAAATGACGTCAATATCGCTACACTTGAAGCCAAATTATCAGCACTCATGCAATCATGGGATGATAATTATCAAAAAATGCTACTCGACAATGTGGGCGAACAACAAGCCAATGCTTTAAATCGTCGTTTCTTAAACTATATTCCTGCTGCCTACCAAGAGCGTTTTGATGCTCGTACCGCAGTCGAAGACACGAAGCGTCTGGCAGGACTGACCGCAGAGCAACCAATGCTTTGGCATTTATACCAGTCGACAGGCGATGCACGTAACCAGCTCCACCTAAAGCTATACGGTCGCGAGCAGCCAGTTATCTTGTCAAAAGTATTGCCAATACTTGAAAACTTTGGTGTGTCGGTTATCTCAGCACAAACTTATGAGTTTGATTTGCCAGAGCAGCCTATCTGGATGCAAGAGTATGAACTGACCCTTGAGCATGTCGATACGGTCAATATGCAAGTGGTGCGTGGTCAGTTCGAAGACAGCCTCAAACAAATCTGGGCAGGCCGAGTGGAGAGCGATTCGTTTAATGAATTGGTACTAACGACCAAGCTCGATACTTATGATGTCGTCGTATTGCGTGCATTGTCTCGCTATATGCTGCAGGCTCGTGCGCCATTCTCTAGTGCTTATATTCAACAAACTGTGGTCAAAAACAGCGATATCAGTGTCGCGTTAGGTAGTTTGTTTGATGCACGCATGAATCCTAAGTATAGCCTCGATACGCGTCAAGAAAAGGCTGCTACCATTCAAGAGCAAATCACAGCGGCGTTAGCAGATGTGGATAGCCTGGATGAAGATCGTATCTTGCGTTGGTACTTAGATTTGATCAATGCGATGGTACGTACCAACTTCTATCAAGTCGATAGTGATGGTCAGCGCAAAGATCGTCTGTCATTTAAGTTCTTGGCAGCAGACATTCCAAACTTGCCTAAACCAAAGCCAATGTTTGAGATATTTGTGTATTCACCACGCGTCGAAGCTGTACATTTACGTGGCGGCAAAGTCGCTCGTGGTGGTCTGCGCTGGTCAGATCGTATGGAAGATTTCCGTACTGAAGTACTTGGCCTTGTCAAAGCACAGATGGTCAAAAACGCAGTAATCGTCCCTGTAGGCTCTAAAGGTGGTTTCATTGTAAAAACCAAGAGCATGGCTGATGGTCGTGAGGCGTTCCAAGCAGAAGGTATCGCTTGTTATCAGACATTCTTACGCGGCATGCTTGATGTCACAGACAATATTGTAGATGGCAACATCGTCCCGCCAGCCAACACGGTACGCCATGATGAAGACGACCCGTACTTGGTTGTTGCAGCAGACAAAGGTACAGCTACCTTCTCTGACATAGCCAACGCGTTAGCAGCAGAGTACAACTTCTGGCTAGATGATGCCTTTGCATCAGGTGGCTCAGTAGGGTATGACCATAAAGCAATGGGTATCACAGCTCGCGGTGGATGGGAGTCGGTCAAACGTCACTTCCGTATGCGCGGTATGGACATCCAAAACCGTGATGACTTCACCGTTGTCGGTATTGGTGACATGAGTGGTGATGTATTCGGTAATGGCATGTTGCTCTCAACGCATACTAAGCTCGTTGCTGCCTTTAACCATTTGCATATCTTTATTGATCCTAATCCAGATACGGCGGCCTCATACGCTGAGCGCGCACGCTTGTTTGAATTACCACGCTCATCATGGGCAGATTATGAAGCATCATTGATCAGTCAAGGTGGTGGGATATTCTCGCGCCAAGACAAAACCATCGCTATCAGTCCTGAAATGAAATCGCTCTTCGATATCAGTGAAGATAGCCTTGCACCGAATGATTTGATCAGTGCGTTACTACGGGCACCTGTCGATCTTATTTGGAATGGTGGTATCGGTACTTATGTCAAAAGTGCAAACGAAACGCATGCTGACGTGGGCGACCGTGCAAATGATTCGCTGCGTATCGATGGTAATGAGCTACGTGCAGCCGTCGTTGGTGAAGGTGGTAACTTAGGTCTAACCCAGCAAGGCCGTATTGAATACGCTCAAACGGGCGGGCGTATCTATACAGATGCAATCGATAACTCAGGCGGTGTGAACTGCTCGGATCATGAAGTCAATATCAAAATCCTACTTGGCAAAGTGGTCGAGCAAGGTGATATGACGCTGAAGCAACGTAATGAGCTGCTTGAGAGTATGACTGACACCGTAGCAGAACTGGTACTGCGTCAAAACTACTTGCAACCACAAGCGATTGAGCTGAGCCATATCCGTGCCGCAGCAAACCTGAGCGATCATCAGCGCTTTATTCAGATGCTAGAGAGTGAAGGGCGTCTGGATCGTGCGATTGAGTATCTACCATCAGATGAAGAGATTGCGAAACGTCAAAAAGCGGATACTGGTCTGACCAATCCTGAGCTAGCAGTGGTCTTGGCTTATGGCAAGATGTGGGTTTATGACAATCTATTATTGTCTGATTTACCAGATGATCCATACTTTATCAATGAGCTACGTAAGTACTTCCCAGATGAGCTTGCGTCACGCTTCTTTGACGAGATGACTGAGCATCGTTTGCATCGCGAGATTATTAGTACTTACTTGACTAACAGTGTGGTCAACCGCTTAGGTATTGAAGCGCTGTTCCGTCTCTTTGAGGAAACCGATCAATCACTAGCTACTATCGTACGTGGTTATGCGATTAGCCGTGATGTATTCAACGTATCGCGCGCTTGGAAAGCACTGGAAGCACTAGACAATCAAGTTGAAGCGACGTTACTGCTGAACCTTGAGCTACGTCTACGTGATTCACTTGAGCGCGGTGTGGTCTGGTTTATCAATGCCTTCGGTCAAAACTTACAAGTCGCTGATATGATTACCCGCTTCAGTGAAAGCGTAGAAAAACTGACTAAGCCAAGTGGTTTTATCGAGCAGCAGTTTGCACAATATCTGCAAGAAGATACCAAACGCTTGATGCAAAAAGAGCTGTCTGATAATGACGCTACGCTATTTGCGATGCTACCGTATCATGTCGATGCGCTTGATGCTGCATTGCTTGCTGAGCAATATGAGCGTCCTGTCGATGAGATTGCAACTTTATACTTTGAAGCTTATCAAGTGTTGCAGTTAGACTGGATGATGGAAAATATTGCCAGCCTACCACAGCAAGACTACTGGGATCGCCGTGCACGCCATGCGTTAGTGAACGAGTTGTCACGTAGCTTGCGCCTACTAATGGATGCGGTACTGTCTAAACCAGATGCCAAGCAAGCATTTAGTGAATGGAAAGCAAGACACGTCGATCAGCTTGCAGCAGTCACGACAGAGATGAATAAGTTAGATGAGCTGCATAGCAACGATGAAGAAGGTCAAATTGGTCTGTCAACGCTGTCAGTATTGATGAGTGAGCTGAGTGGCTTAGTCACTAAATAATCAGTTACTCATTAAGACATAAATATCTGTAAGTTCAAAAAAACCACCGTTCTTAATGTTCGGTGGTTTTTTATTGTCTAAACAAAATCGTTTAATCGAAAGTAAAGTAGAAAGTAGCACACTGACTAGCTTAAATTACGAGGATTTTTCACTGACAATTTTGTGACATCCTTGACCACTAATTCGGCTAAAGCCGCCCGAGAGCTTTTCGACCTTAATTTGGGTTAAGATACGATCTTTTAGCGCCTGTACATGGGAGATTACTCCGATTAATTTTCCTTCTTGCTGCAAATTGGTCAGTGTATCTAGCGCAATATCCAAAGACTCTTCATCCAAGGTACCAAAACCTTCATCTAAAAATAGCGAGTCCACGCGAATATTTTGGCTGGCCATTTGTGATAGTCCTAGTGCTAGAGCAAGGCTAATAATAAAGCCTTCACCACCTGAGAGATTTTTGGTACTACGAACCTCACCACCTTGATAGTCATCCATGACGTTGAGCTCAAGGGGGTTGTCATCATCACGAACCAGCAGGTAGCGATTGCTCATCTTTTGCAGCTGAGTATTTGCATGACTGATCATAATGTCAAAGGTAAGTCCTTGAGCAAAGGTACGAAACTTCTTTCCACTGTTTGAGCCGATCAAATCATTCAACTGTCGCCACACTTGTAACTTCTCTTTTTGGGCATTGATGGCATCAATTTGCAGCTGTTGCGTACTTTTCTTATCCTCATTGTCTCTTAGACGCTGACTGATTGCACCGATTGATTCAATGCAGCTATTAAACTTCTCTTGGACTTGCGCTTGCTGCTGGATAAGCGTTTCTTTATCATCTGTTGTCAACGGGTTGGCTTGCTTATCTTCTAATGCTTTCTCGGTTTCTTTCAATAAGGATTGCGCTTGCTTGAGTGCATAATCAATACGTTCTTGCTGCTGCTTGAGTGTATTACGCTCATCTATGGGCAGGCGTGCATTAGTAAAATCTATTTCATTAGCGAAATCAGAGGCGGCAAGCGCTGACTTAAAGGTATCTTCTTGGCTGCTAAGTGTAATTCTTACAGTAGTCATTTTCTCAGTCACCTGACGTTGCTTATCCAGCAATTGACTAAGTATGTGCTCAGCATTGTCTAACTGTCTTTGCGTAGAGGTCTGCGTGGTTTTAGCCTGATCTAACGCATCACGTAAACGCTTTTCTTCTGTTTCAGGATCTTTATTAGCAAAAACATACTTTCTATCTGTTTGTAATTTCTCAATCGCCTCAGTTCTTTCTGCCACGAGTTGAACCAGTTTACCAAGCTCATTTTTTTCTTTGTCGAGCTGAGACTGCTTAGTCTCGATTTGTGTTTCTAGACGACTGAGTGATGTTTTTAGGTTTTGTTGATCCTCTTTATAGTCATTGAACTGTTTCTTGATTTGTAAAAAGGCACTGTGACATTGGCGCAGGGTGTTGATATGCGACTGATATTCCGTTTCACTTAGTATGGCTTGGCCTTCAATACTGGTTATCAACGGTTGTAATGATTGCAGTGAAGAACGTATCGCCATTTTTGCATCTGACTGATGTTTGTCAGTGGAATATTTATTCAACAGGGCTAATATATCGGTTTTGAGCACAGTCAATTCAGAAAAATTATCATGATATTTTTTGTCTAAGTTTTCTATAGCCCATGTTGTTTTTTCACTATCGCTCTCAATCTCGTTAATAGTGCTGGTTAGCTCACGCTGCTCCTTGTCTAACGCTTCGATGTCATTACGTATCGTAGAGAGCGACTCGCTAAGCGTTTCATATTGAGTTAACGTATTTTTAAGAGATTCTCTACGCTTACCTAGCTCGGTTTTGCTACTGTCTAATAATGACAGCGTATCTACATGCGTCTCAAACTGCATCAACGGTTTTAATGTTTCAGCAACAAATTGAGAATAGCCTTTATTTAGTACTGAACTGACCAACTGTTCGATATCTGTCTTTAACTTTTGTATTTGGTGATTTAGCAGGGTTTGTTGCTCTTCCGCTTGCGCAAACTGCTGTCGTACAGTTGCTTGATTAATACGATGTTTAGATAAAGTATCTTCTAAATTGAATATAATCGTATCCAGCTCTGCTATTTGCCGCTGAGTTTGTGTTGCTTCCGTTTCTTGCGCTAAGTGCGGATGGTCTGCACTATAAGGATGCTCTAGCGATCCACAAAGCGGGCAGGGATGCCCATCTTTTAGGTTAGCGATATAGTCTTCTAATTTGGCGACTTTTTGTAGTAAATGCAGCTGGGTTTGTTTATCTTGACGCTTGTCTTTTGCAGCGCTGATAGCCGATTCATTATCAGCGATTAAGCCTGCCAGCTTTGTGAGATCGTTACTCATAACTGGTAAGACCGCAACTATTTTCTCTACTTGTACGCTAAGCTCGTCTTGCTGTTTTGTCTTAACGCTCGCTTGGTCAAGTTGACGGTTGATATCGTCAATCTGCTCTTGCTCATCTCGCATATCAGCCAATGACTGTACTTGGGTTAATGCTGCTTGCTCTTGTTGTAACGCTAACAATTCGTTCTGTATAGACAACCTGGTGGTGTCTTTTGTCTTTTTCTGTTGATTTAAGACGTCAAGATTGGCGCGATACTGGTGGATCTGTTGCTGCTGGCTTGTTTTATCATCTGATAGGGAGGTATTCTCTTGCAATAGGGCTTTTAGTCGGCCGCAATGACTTTTGAAATTCGCTATGTCACTATCGATATTGTTTAATTCATGGGCGTCATTAAGATAGCTTTCGACACGTGTGAGCTGGATTTTATTCTGCGCAGCCTGCTGTTTATGGTTGTCTATCTCTTCATTTAAATGCTGAGTGCTAATAGACAAGTCTTGTTGTCTTTGCTCAATGTCTTTTAAGGTATGCGTGTTCTGCCTAATGTCTATATCTAGTCTACGCGCCTGCGCAATATTGGGTAGAGCCGTTTGCAAAACTTCATGGGCAGCTTGCGCATGAGTTTTCGCTGTCTCTAGATTTGCGGTTGCTTGCTCTAAGTCACCTTGTTTTTGCGGTAAAGTACTACTAATTTGCTGCTGTTCTTCTCGTAAGCGTTTTAGGTTATCGCGACTATGCACAAGTTGGCTGAACTGACTATCAATCTCCAACGCTTTATTAGCAGCGATTAAGCGTTTGGCACTAGGGATGAAGTCTTGCTGAGCCTGCTGAGCCTGCGCTAGATCATTTTGATAAGTATTCAGTTTTTCTTTTGATTCTGTGACGCTATCTAGCCACTTTATCTTTTCGGCCAAATCTTGAATGGTCTGCTGCTGTTCACTTTGAGCACTTTGATATAACTGCAAGTCCGATTTTAACTGACTTTCTTCATCGGTATTTAAAAGCATCAACCCGTCTAAACCGTATTGCAGCTTATTAAGAATTTCTTCCTCGGTACGTTTCTTATCATGAACCTGTGTGGAGATAGTTGCGTAAATATCAGTGCCCGTAATTTTCTCTAAAATATCGGCACGCTCGTCAGCTTTTGCCTTCAAAAAAGCTGAAAAACTGCCCTGAGCCAGCAATATAGAGCGAGTGAACTGCTGAAAGTCCATCCGAGTCAGTTCAATTATTTTATTTTTGGTATGTTTTAGAGTGCTCTCTAACAGCTCATCTTTTTTTGACGAGTCATCAACGTTTATCTTAGCAATTTCATGAGTTGCGTCTTGCAGATTGCCATCTGCCTTATTATAAGCACGGCGCTGTCCCCAACGGCAGCGGTACTGCTCACCATTTAAATCAATCACGACTTCAGCGAAGCATTCCGCTGTTTGCCGCGTCATTACTTCATTGCTGCTTTTGCTGATACTGTTGATCCTTGGTGTTTCACCATATAGCGCCA
>Ga0208015_1000346_pt1 | contig 27438 bp, 20 predicted proteins | sample 26BtaG_FD_184101 | JGI IMG/M metagenome (GOLD analysis project Ga0208015, IMG submission 184101) | Marine viral communities from Cariaco Basin, Caribbean Sea - 26B_WHOI_OMZ_CsCl (SPAdes) (version 2) | ecosystem: Environmental > Aquatic > Marine > Oceanic | place: Caribbean Sea: Cariaco Basin...
CGCCTAGCAGGTGGTGGCAGTCTGACAGGCCACTTATAAATCAATAATCATACTGGTAAACACTACTAGATTAGTAACGTGCGTGGTAGCAAAATGATCTAAAAGTAGACAGTCTATTTGCCAAAATTTTGGGCAAATATCCTTAAGATAGCTGGCTGGATCGAAATGATGCGTGATTTTATCATAGTTGACCACGCTATAGTTAATGTCAATATAACCCAGCTCAGCGCCTACACAAAAGTTTATTTTACGGCCTATGACACGGTGAAAGTCTGGCTATAGCCGGCAAAAGGAATGAGCTTGCCGCTAAAGATTTTCTTATAGGCCCCTTGGTGGTAAAAGCGGTACTGCCCTAGCGCTGCTGTTTGCGGAATATCCCAAGTTAAATGCGCTTTGCTTTGCGCCGCCAATACCCGTTGCCATTTATTGGTCGTATTCCAATCATTGTCCGTGGCGATGGTTTGCCAACCTGTACCATCATTATATTGAATCGCCATGGTGTAAGGTTCAAGCTCACGCTGACCGGCTCGATCTTTTTTCAGCTCGTACGCTAAGGTGGCTTTAGGGTGGGCGCTCCAAAACACAGCTTTGGCCTGTTGACCGCGTTGGTAACTTGGTGCAGGCTGCTGAGCAATATCCCCAAAACTCTTGCCCCAAGGGGTTAAATCATGTACGACGCCCGGCGCTATACTGATTTGTTTGCGGCTTAAATCTCGCGGCTTAGGTCCCGCAGCAACAGGCTCGCCGGCAACCATCGCTTGTGCCAAGCCGTCTACATTCTGTAGCCAAGCCTCTAAGGTATGCGGGCCAAAGTGAGTGGAGGCGGCTTCATAATCTTGCTGTGCATACTCTTCTGGCGTGACGTTATAACCCGTATAAGCATTGGCATAGCCTGCGAAAATGACTTGCTCCAAGGGCAGGTTTAATCGCTCAGCTACTAGCTTACGTAAACGCTGGCCAGCGGTAATGGTAAATTCGCTCGGCAATGAGATAAAGGCTAAATTGCCCACTCGTAATAGCTGCGCGGGTAGCACCTCTGGACTCATCGGATAAGGTTTAGTGGTGCCCATAGTAATGGTGACTTGGTTGGTTTCTTGACAGGCAATAAGCTGGGGACTGGGCCAAAAGATGGTATAGCCTAACAGCCGAATCAACACATTATCACCGCCTTCACTGACGATACCGGTTAAGCCTTCACCGCCGCCCCCATCTTCTTGCGAGCCGCCGGCAAATGCGGATTTATAAGCTGCTGGACAAGTCGTATGCGGTTGGCCATCGACCGTATATTTAGCGTCTATCACCTCTTTACTCATATCGACGTAGGTCTGCCGGTAGTCGATAGCGCCGCGGACAGGCGTGGTGGTTGCTGTGGTCATAGCCGCATCTGCTTGACGCATGCCAATAATCTCAGCATTGGCCCACTGGTCTTCGGTAGGTCCACTGCCTGGGCTCAAGTGTAGGTTTGCCGTGATATCGCCCGCGTTACTGTTGGCAAAGGCAGCGATAAAGCCCTCACCCTTAAGGTAATCCATACCCGCCTGGTTTTCCCAATACCAAGCCGCGTAGCCCTTATTGTCGCCACTAATCAGCGTGTTTTTACTGGTCAGACTGGTGGGATGGACGGCAAACCAATTAATAGCGGCAATATCACGTGTGCCTTGGCGAAAGCGAATCACCTGCATTAGCGGATCGATGCCTTCAGGGTTGGCAGCGGCTTCAGGGTTATTAATATAAGCCGTAGCTGAGCGCTGTGCTCCTGCGTTAAACAGTTGATTGGTGCCAAAATGCAGCTCACCAGGGGCTTCACTAGCGACCGCTTTATCAATGGCTCGTATTGTCCCATTGACCATGGCATCGAAGGTGGGGGCTTGGAAGCCGCGCGTGGTAATGCCATATAAGGCATAGTGCGAGACCCCGCCGGGCGCTGAATGGGTATGGGTCGCCGTAATCATAACGTTGTCTTTAGTAAACCGACCTTGATAGCGTGCTTCTAGCTCACGTAACATCGCTTGGTGTAACGCTTGGGTCATGGCGCCCGTCTCCAACACCACCATGAGCACTTCTTTTTGGCCATCGTTAATCAGAAAGGCACGGGCATGTTGGCGTTGTTGAATCCCTGTAGTGAGTTGCTCACTATCAGCATAGCCAAACATATTACTTTCAGCGGCCTCCCCCGTAATATCAGCAATCCCTGCGCCGATTTTATAAGGTGAGGTTGCCACTGGCATACTGCGGCTGTAGTTCTCTGTAGTCGCCGCTGGTGCTGGTGTTGGTGCTGCTAGCAAAGCTTGCGACTCTAACGCTGCAGCGGACTCTTCGGTACAGCCGGTTAGCCCAGTCAACACACCCCACGATAAAACCGCAGCAGTGAGCGTCAGCGGTCGAGAGCGCTGAATAGCCGCAGTTATTGGAGAGCTAATCATTGGAGAGCTATTGATGGGGGAAAGAGATAAGATGCGGTTATTAGCCAGTAGCTTGCCGCGCTGTGCACTAGAGTGTTTCATATTACAATCCTTGTAATAAGTTATAGCTGGTGACGAACAGTCCCTTGTTCCTGTTTTAGTTTAGCGAAAACTAACTTTGCAAGTTTTGGTATATCTGCAAAAGTAATCTCTAATTAAAACAAACACTTGTTTATCTTAATAGATATTAGCAACAATACAATGATTAAATTAAGGTAAAAATTTAGCCCCTATTTTAAAAACGGGGTGCTGCGCTTGGTTGCCTTTCATAAAAAATTGTCTTTTATAAAAAATAGCTATAAAAAAACCCCGATAAAAGCATTAATTCTATCGAGGTCGCAAACTTATAGCCCGTTAAGCTAAACTGCTAACATAATCGCATACTGCATCACTATCTTGCCGTATGCTAAGGCTTTAGTTTATAAAATTATTGAGCATCGACGTCGACTTTATCGCCTTCTTGTACCACTACAGTCTCTACTTCACCAGCCGTTACCGTGTTATTGGTGGCCGTTTGTGCAGCGGCTGTCGTGCTAGTACCAAAGTAACTGTCCGTGATTTCATCATATTTGCCACTGGCTTTTAGCTCGCCTAGTGCTGTGTTAAATTTAGCTACTAAAGGATCGCCTTTTCTGAAAGCAATACCCATAGCATCACCGTCTGGAGAAGTGATTTCAGCGCCTTTGATTTCATACCCTTGACCAGCTTCCGTTTTTAGCCAATCCACACCCGTTACTTTATCGGACATCATGACGCGGACACGACCTGAGGTTAGGTCAAGATAAGCGTTGTCTTGGGTATCATAAAGCTTGATATCGGCTTCAGCATGGCTGTCTTGTAGATACTGGGCAGAGACTGTCGCGCGCTGTGAGGCTACTGGGATACCTTTTAGACCATCAACAGTGATGTCATCGCCTTTTTTACCAATTAAGATGATACCGCTGTAGAAATACGGGTCGGTAAATTCAACCACTTCCTGACGCTCAGGTGTGATTGACATACCAGCGATGATAGCGTCAAATTTCTTAGCGTTTAGACCAGGGATAAGACCATCCCAATCCTGTGAAATGATTTCACACTTGGCTTGCATCTGCTCACATAGCGCATTGGTCAGGTCAATCTCGTAACCAATTACGTCGCCATTGGCATCGGTATAGCTAAAAGGCTTGTAGCTAGATTCAGTAGCAATTTTAATGTTTAGTGGAGCTGCATCCGTAGTGGCATCGGTAGCAGGGGTCGTTTCGGTTTCAGCGGCTTGCTTATTACAAGCGCTTAGCATCAATACTGAAGCACCTAATGAGGCTAGCATTACTGATTTGATGGACATTGAAAGTGAAGTCATAGGGTTTCCTTAATGGTCGTAAAGACGCTTAATGCATTATATAGCGATGCCTAGAATATAGAGGCACTGTTATGGCAGTTATACATTGATAGTTAGTATGGTATTGAAATGACTAACCTAATAGAGACAAGGGTTATATGCACAGCAGCAATATATAATAGTTAAGCGCTTCTTTGCTTTTATAGGGAGGTGGACCAACTGCCATGCCATCAAGGTCATTAAGCAATCAGTCCACGTATAAACTAGGTATAAACTATTAGCTATGCGCTAAAAACAAGCGACTTATTGACCAAAGTTAGCTTGTTCAATTTTCGCTAAAGTACCGTTTTGACGGATTTCAGCCAAGGCTTTATTAAAGTCTTCTTTAAGCGCATCGCCTTTAAGTACTGCAATAGCGATGTTGTCGTCATTGTCGATCTCATCACCAACGATACCAAAGCCTTCAGGGTTGTCTTTTAGCCAAGCCACTGCAGAGACTTTTTCTGCCAATACCGCATTGCTACGGTCTGATTTTAGGTCTAAGTAAGCGTTGTCATAGTTGTCATATAGTTGCACAGTGACGCCGTTTTTACCTTCGTAATTGTCCTGCAAATAAGCCCCTGGCGTCGTTGAACGCTGACCGCCTAACTTAACGTTGGCGACATTTTTAGGATCAAAACCACCGTCATTAGGCGCTAACCAAACCATAGTATTAGCAAAGTACGGCTCGGTGAAATCGACTTTTTCTTGACGCTCTGGGGTGATTGACATCCCTGCGACGACCGCATCATATTTTTTAGCCAATAGCCCTGGGATAATACCGTCCCAATCCTGAGCGACGATGTCACATTCCGCTTGCATCTGGGCACATAGGGCCTCAGCGACTTCGATATCATAGCCACCAAGACTGCCGTCAGAGTTGGTGAAGTTAAACGGAGGGTAAGCACCTTCAGTGGCGATACGGATAGTTTTAGTCGGCGTGTCAGTAGCAGCCCCATCGACTTGAGCATCAGTCGTTTCAGTAGGAGACTGGTTACAAGCGCTTAGAGCTACGGCCGTTGAGATGGACAAAGCTGACCATAGAAGACGAGAAGTTACCATGTTAAATTCCTTTAAGGCGGCTAGCACGACCATTCCTTGGCAAGATAGGCGACAAAGATAATGGCAAATGCTAACGAAACGTTGCAATATGTAATCAAACTGATAATACCTTAGCGCATTATCAAAAACAAACACTTTAAGGACCGCTTGTCATTATGTTGTAATAAGAGGAGTAAAGTTCCGGCTCAGTTAGCCAAAATAGCCAAGCTATCTAGCGACTTAAGTCAGAGTCAAAAAACAGCTGAAATATTCCCTGCTCCATTAATAAAAAAGACAGATTTGATAACCTGTCTTTTTTATTTAAATATAAAGTCTTATGCGTTGGCTTAACGATGGGAGCCCATAAAGTCACGAACCCGCTCAGATTTCGGGTTATCAAAGACTTGCTCAGGTGGTCCCATCTCTTCAATACGACCTTGATGCAAAAACACTACTTGGCTAGAGACTTCACGAGCAAAGCGCATCTCATGCGTTACAATTAACATCGTCCGGCCTTCTTCTGCCAAATCATGCATGACGGCGAGCACTTCATTGACCAATTCAGGGTCAAGTGCTGAAGTAGGCTCATCGAATAGCAATACGCGCGGCTGCATCGCTAAAGCACGAGCGATAGCCACACGTTGGCGTTGACCACCCGAAAGGTTGGCAGGATAAGCGTCTTTTTTATCCAAAAGACCGACTTTTTCTAACAGAAACTCTGCTTCACTAATAGCTTGGTCTTTTTTAGTTTTTAGGACTTGCGTGGGCCCTTCGATGATATTTTGCAAAATGGTACGATGCGGCCACAGATTGAAGTTTTGAAAAACAAAACCCACCCGCGCGCGCAGTTGTTCTAATTGACGATTATTAACTGCCTGTAGCTCCCCTGTCTTACCAGGTTTTAGCAGCAGTTTTTCATCGCCTAAGGTAATGGTGCCTTTATTGGGCTTCTCTAACAGGTTAATACAACGTAATAAAGTCGATTTACCCGAGCCAGAAGACCCCAAAATAGAGATGACATCGCCATCATAAGCAGTCAATGACACGCCTTTTAACACGTCAAGCGAACCATAGCTTTTGTGAATATTATCCAGGGTTAAGGCGATTGGGCGATTAGCAGTATCGGGCATGATGTCCATAGATTCCATCGGATGAATTTTGCGAGTTGCCGTAATAGGCAAAGTTATAGAAGAGTTTTTTATGACTAGCGCGAGTTTAGTGCATGGCAGCTATTTATTCAGCGGCTATGAAGAGGAGATGGCCTCAGCAAAATCAGGCTTATTAAGATTTAGAGTTATCCTAAGGCTAAGGAATGCTCACTCGGCAGTCAATCCGGCCTATTGTCGCTTAAATCAGGGGGTAAAGGCAAACACTCTCTGCAGCTAATTCTAACTAGATTGTGATGCAGCGCTGTTAGTGGTACTTCTAATGAATCAGTAAGTTTTTATTGAGTAAACAAAAAACCGCAAGCAATAGGCTTACGGCTCTTATATAAAATGATAGAAATTACAGAGCTGTGCTAGGCAGTGTTAATAACAAGGGTCTTCATAAAGCGCGTCTTAATAAAGCGCGTGTTAATAAAGCGTGTCTTGATAACGCTCTTAATAAGTGGACACGTGCTCTTCAGATTCTGTGCCTTCTAACACATCATCACCGCCAGCGACCGCGACATCACCAGTATCGCCAACTTCAGCAACATCACCAGCTTCAGCAACCGCAACATCATCACCTGCTACCACAGTAGTATCCATAGCATCGTGATCCATACCTGCGTGTGCAGTATCATCAGTAGCTACCGCCGTCGCATTTTGCTCTACTTGAGTTTGCGCATCAGGCTGTGCGTTAGTATCAGCTTCAGTAGTCGCTGCTTTTTTATCACCACAAGCCCCAAGGAATAAGGCTGCCACTAAGGTAGGCAGGATGAATAGCTTAGTAGAACGAGTGTTTAATACTTTGGTCATCAGGTATTCCTTACTAGGAAAAAGGGTGTAAGAACTAGGGTATAAAAACTACGAAAAAAGAGTATCAGAGACTGCTATAACCTAGGGACAAATACAACTTATCAGCAGCTCGGCTTATTTTAACTTATCTGTCTGTGCCCTCACAAACCTTTTAACTAGGACTACCATAGACCTCAACAAAACTACGTTAAACCTTATTTTCTACTTACGAAACCGCTACTAAATACGGATTTGCCTTTACTATAGCCGTCATCTGCTCTATGTTAATGGCATTCTTACTATTATTGCTGCATTAACCTTACTACGCTTAATGTTGCTTAAATTCGCCTTTGAGAGCGATCACGGGCGAAAAATTATACTAAAAATTTATCTTTAAACTTCTACATTTAAACCCATAGCAAAGGAGACTTTAATGACGACATCCATTACTGATATTACCGCTTATATGCAACAAGTTGGCCAACAAGCTCGCGAGGCTTCACGTCTACTTGCAGCCGCCAATACCGGCAAAAAGAATGCTGCCTTAATGGCAATCCATGAGGTATTACTCGCCGCCAAAGACACTATTCTAGCCGCCAATAAAATCGATATGGACAATGGGCAAAAAAACGACTTGGACGCCGCCTTACTCGATCGCTTAGAGTTAAACGATGACCGCTTTAACGGTATGCTGCAAGGTCTCAAAGACGTCGCTGCCCTACCCGATCCTATCGGTGAGGTGTCGGACATGACCTTCCGTCCCTCTGGTATTCAGTTGGGCAAAATGCGTGTCCCGCTAGGCGTAGTCGGTATGATTTATGAGTCGCGTCCTAACGTGACTTTAGAAGCGGCTTCACTCGCGCTAAAATCAGGTAACGCCATTATTCTACGGGGTGGCTCTGAAGCCTTTGAATCGAACCAGGCGATTGCTAAATGTGTCTTAGAAGGGTTAAAAGAAGCCGGTTTGCCTGAGCATGGTGTGCAAGTCTTACAAACTATCGACCGCGCTGCCGTTGGCGAGCTTATCACTATGACCGATTATGTCGATGTCATCGTCCCGCGTGGGGGTAAAGGCCTGATTGAACGTATTAGCCGTGATGCCAAAGTACCCGTTATCAAGCACTTAGATGGTAACTGCCATACTTATATTGATGCGGATGCTGACCCTGAAATCGCTATTAAAGTTAGCGTTAACGCCAAGACCCATCGCTACGGTACGTGTAATACGATGGAGACCTTATTGGTAGATACCGCCGTCGCTGAGCAAATGCTGCCGAGCATTGCTGAAGCTATTATTGCTGCGGATGCCGAGATGCAATTGCGTGTGGACAGCACGGCAAAAACGCTGCTACAAGACAATGCGAAACTTGAAGGCCATGTGAGCGACGCTACCGATGCAGACTGGGATACCGAATATCTCGCGCCAGTCTTAGCTATCAAAGTTATCGATGGTTTAGAGGCGGCTATCGCCCATATCAACAAACATGGCAGCCACCATACCGACGTTATCATCACTAATAACTATACTAAATCACAGCGCTTTATCCGTGAAGTTGACTCTGCTAGCGTAATGATTAATGCCTCTAGCCGTTTTGCTGATGGATTTGAATATGGTTTGGGTGCTGAAATTGGTATTTCTACCGATAAAATCCATGCGCGTGGCCCAGTCGGCTTGAATGGTCTAACTTCACAAAAATGGATCGTTTACGGTCATGGTGAAGTACGCAGTTAATCTCCAACCTTACTGTTAGTTAAGGGAAGAGTTAACCTTATTTAGTCCTTTATTTAACTCCCTATTTACTTAATCAACGTCAGTTTTAGGCTGGCGTTTTTTATTGCTTATTGATTTGTAATCAAAGGGCAATAACCGACGAGTGGTTCTATAGGCGAATCAACGGTAAATACTAAATCCGTTATTAATTATAAGAATAATCACGTATTTTAATTTTCGACCCTTATTTCCTTAGCTATTATCCATAATTAAGCTTACCTGCTGATAGTTTTAAAGAAATTTTATATAGCAGCTATTCTATTGCCAATAACTCTTATTTTCATGTTTTATATAGGCTAGTCACTTTATACCTTGTAAGTTTTTCCGCTCTCGAAATATTTTACTTTATCTTTAGGATTTATTAAGTATATAAACATAATAATTACAATGACATATTCTTAGCAAGATTCCACTCACAATTTTATTTGTTGATTCCTCTACACTAGCGTCGTTTTACTGAGCCCTCTCTTTTAAATTTTTAACAAGGCTGCGGACGACTGTTATGGACAATAAGTACTTTGCGCAAGATAACCGACCTTATTTTATAGACTCCCTGCTCACTTGGACCCACGAAGCTGAGCGTACTGTTCAGGCGAATATCGACCTGCCGAGTACTGCCCGCAAAACAATCACTTATAACTTCGCGACCAGTCCTTATCAAGACCACAATGCGGTCGAACACGGTTTACCACAAAACTTCCGCAGCTTTAACAGCACAGAAAAAAACGTCGTCTTATCTGCACTGAAAGACTTCGAGCAGGTGCTTAATGTGAAATTTGTGGCGTCCAGTGAGGCGCAAATGACCTTTTTTATGGATGACTTAAGCAATAGATATGGTGCTGACGGCAGCCGCTATACGGGTTATGGTCAGACAGGAGGCGATGTCCATTTTAATAGCAGCCGCTTTAATAATACGGACCTTACCTTGGATGGCTCGCTTGGCGTTTATACCGTATTGCACGAGACTGCGCATACTTTAGGACTTAAACACCCGCACTATGAAGGACCTGATGGCAATGACCCTTGGCCGACCTTAATCTCAAGCGAAGACCACGTGAGTAATACCATTATGTCTTACGACCGCACGGGTGGCGAGTCGGTATTAGGCGACTTCGATTTGGCAGCCTTGCAGTATATCTACGGACCAAGTACCCAACAGCGCGCCGGCAATAGTACCTATAACGTCTCCAACCATTATATTTGGGATGGCGCAGGTGTCGATCGTATCGACCTGTCGGGGGCGTGGACCAACACCACCCTGAATATGAGCGAGGGCCAGTGGAGCCATGTGGGCAATAAGAGCTCAAGTATCTTGGCTGCAGGACAGATGTTTATTGGCTATGGCACTAAGATTGAAAATGCGAACGGCTCTAAGTTTAACGACACCATCACTGGTAATGACTATGACAATACCATTTACGGTATGGAGGGTGACGATACCTTACGAGGCGGTGCTGGCAATGACTATTTAAGCGGTGGTACGGGCAAAGATACCTTACTAGGCGGTAGCGGCAATGATGTGTTCATCGTGGATAACTATGATGACCGCGTGATTGAATATTCAAAACAAGGCAATGATACCGTCTATAGTACCGTGAGTTTTCGCTTACCAGAATATGTGGAGAATCTGCATCTAAATAAAGGCGGAATCGCTATCGGCAACAGTTGGCATAATAAACTGGTGGGCAATGCTGAGGACAATCAACTGTATGGTTTGGCAGGTAACGATACGCTTTATGGCAATGCCGGTGATGATGCCCTTTATGGTGGTCGCGGCAAAGATGTGATGAGCGGTGGCTCGGGCAAAGATGTGTTTATCTTTGAATCGCCCTATGACTCGAGCACTAAGTTAGGTCTAAGCGATGTGATCACTGACTTTAAATCGGGCGAGGATAAAATCAGTCTGTCGGCAATAGATGCCAATGTGAATGCTAGCGGTGACCAAGCCTTTAAATTGATTAGCGCCTCAGCCAGCTTTAGCCAAGCAGGGCAAATAAAATTCGTCGATGGGGTCTTATATGGCAATAATGACAGCGACTCTGCTGCGGACTTTGCGATTCGCCTGTTAAATGTGGATTATTTAAATTATTCGGATATTATTTTGTAGTTTTATAGCTAGCAAATGGCGTGGCGTGGATAAAATGCTAAATCTATAGCCTGCTTATAAATCTGGTGGGTTACGCTGCGCTACGTCAAAATCGACCTTTTGTATAAACTTATATGGACGATTTACTTAACCGCCCAACCACCCTCGACTTAAACCACACTCTTTCCAATTAATTTCCACCTGATCCGTGAGAGTTCCTATGGGATAGCTGAACGAGCCGCCCCCAAGATAAAGCTCATCGCCTAGCTTATAAGGCTTGCCTTCAAATACTAGCGTTTGTTTTTCCTCATCCCAAGAGAATGACGTATCGGCCAAGACTAACAATAGACTGTTTTCGTCTGTCAGTAAGCTGTCTTTATCTCGAGTCAAAACCAGACAGTTTTGGTAGGCTCGCAAATAGCCTGCATTCATGGCGGTCAATTTACCCATCTGCGGGGTCGGTGACCAAGTGGCGATTTGCAGAGGTTGTTTTATGGGTTCGGGTTTAATAATAGGTGCAGGTTCAGGGACTTCTATTTGCAATATCGCAGGTGTCTCTAGAGGCGTCTCTAAAGCTTGGCTTGCACAACCAGAAACTAATAGGGCTACTAATAATGACCCGAATAATCTTAGATAATTTGACAATAAGTGCTCCTTAAATACTCAATTTTTCAAAATATATCGTAGGGTGGCGTTAGCGCAGCGTAACCTACCAAGAAAGATTAGAAAATCACAGCCACAATAAATATTGATAGTATAGGCGCGAAGAGCAAGATTAGCATCGGCATCCCAAAAGATATCTATTTTCCCTACCCATAAAAAACTATCTAGTTGCATGGCAATTATTTAAATTATTCTGTTAGTATTTTATACCTTTATATTTAGAAAATGGCGTAGCGTGGGTAGCACATTCTCCCAATAAACTTAAGGGTTTATAAGGTCGCGTAGGCTGCGGCTTTAGCCTAGCAAAACTCTAAACCTATAGCCTTTCTATAAATCTGGTGGGTTACGCTGCGCTGACCACACCCTACGCCAAAAATAAAACTTTCCCCTAACTATAAAAAAACCGCCTAGCCAAATAAGCTAAGCGGTTTTAATGGTCTAATCAATCGTTAAAAACTACTGGTTTTTAGCATAAACAGGCAATTTTTTGCAGATAGCTTTGACTTTTTCACGAGTCTCAGCGATGACCGTTTCATCACCACGGCTGTCTAATACGTCACAGATCCAACCTGCTAATTCACGAGAGTTTTCTTCATTAAAGCCACGAGTCGTCGTAGCAGCCGTACCGATACGGATACCCGAAGTCACAAACGGTGATTTAGGATCGTTAGGCACAGCGTTTTTATTAACGGTGATGTAAGCTTCGCCAAGCCATTTGTCCGCTTCTTTACCGGTCATTTCTTGCTTGATTAGACTGATTAGCATCAAGTGGTTTTCAGTACCGCCAGAGACGATGTCATAACCGCGCTCTTGAATCACTTCCGCCATAGCTTTCGCGTTTTTCACAACTTGCTGCTGGTAAGTTTTGAAGTCATCTTGTAAGGCTTCTTTAAAGCAGATAGCTTTAGCAGCGATAGCATGCATCAATGGGCCACCCTGGTTACCTGGGAATACCGCAGAGTTTAATTTTTTCGCCAATTTATCATCACGCGATAAGATCAAACCAGAACGTGGGCCACGCAAGGTTTTATGGGTAGTGGTCGTAACCACGTCAGCGAAAGGTACTGGGCTAGGATAAACGCCACCAGCGATCAGACCGGCTACGTGAGCCATATCGACGAATAAATAAGCACCAACTTCGTCAGCGATTTCGCGGAAACGTGCCCAATCCACCACTTGTGAATAAGCTGAGAAACCAGCGATAATCATTTTAGGCTTATGCTCACGCGCTAAGCTTGCCACTTGCTCATAGTCAATCTCACCGGTTTCATTATTTAGACCATACTGAACCGCTTTATAGTTGATGCCAGAGAAGTTTACATGTGCACCATGCGTCAAGTGACCACCCGCATCTAAGCTCATACCCAAGATAGTGTCGTTAGCTTCTAATAGCGCTAAGAATACCGCCGAGTTCGCTTGCGAGCCCGCATGTGGCTGGACGTTGGCATATTCAGCACCGAACAACTCTTTGGCACGGTCAATAGCCAATTGCTCAATCACGTCGACATGCTCACAACCGCCGTAGTAGCGCTTGCCAGGATAACCTTCCGCGTATTTATTCGTTAAATCTGAACCTTGAGCTTCCATAACCGCTTGTGAGCAGTAGTTTTCAGAGGCGATAAGCTCGATGTGGCTCTCTTGACGGCTACTCTCAGCAGTCATGGCTTCGTATAGGGCGGGATCAAATTCTTGGATAGAAATGTCTTTAAACATGGTTGAGTCCTATTGGCGTAAAAGTCCGATGATTTATTATTGCGAGGTAACTTAAGCATCATCTAAGCGTCGTCGTTTAATAGCGCAGTAGCACGTCTAAACAAAAATACACTTACAAAGAAGAGGAGCGACCCTAGTACCTTGTGGTACAGTCGATAAGTCTGACGCCATAACCGCTTTGTGGGTACTAGACCGTACCTAAATAATGTCAGTTAAGTCTTAAGTGTAACATGAAATTTACTGAATAGAGGGCAAAAAAGACCCGCATAGGCTGACTCTTTTTAATGGGAGTCCGTCGCTGGCAAAGAGAGTTTTATGAGTCAAGGATGCCGCTAGCACTTTTTAATGAGTTAGGCAGGACTTACTAGGAGAATTAACCAAGACTATAGCTTATAGTTGGTGAGATTTAAAACCAATACAGTGCGGCTGGGAGAAATTTTTTGCAGCCTTTGAAAGCTTATGGCGTACAACCCGCCATAAAAATTTTTACCCGTTGCACGGCCTACTATAACTCGAGTTTATTTAAACTTCCCTACAGTTTAGACCTCAACCGAGCAGAGATTGACCATAAAACGGGGTAAGAAAGTCTCACTAATTAAGATAGGTCGACCATACCAATCGTAGCGGGTCTGCCGTTGCCAACCTTGAGCGGTTAAACTAACCCAACGCTGATTGGGCAAAGTACGTTGGCGTTTAAATAACACGTAGCCAATAGGCGTACCTTTTAGTTGCTGTAGCCGTCTGGCCTCCCCCTGTAAACTGGGTAAGGGGAATAAGCTTTGCGCTGCCACCCACGGCTCATCATCATCGCCAAACAATAGCACTTCACGTACCCAAGCCTGCATCGGTCGATTGAGACTGGCACCTTGATAGCCGAGCTGGCGTTTTTGTAGCAGCGTTAACGGTCGATAGCCTTCGAAGGTGCGCTGTACCCGTAATGGTTGCCCTGCCCTCGCCTCTAATAGTGCCGTCAATGAGCCGTCAGAATACAGCCAAGACTGCAAATCTTTAGGCACCTTATCGGCACTTGAGCTAGCAGGGAAAAACTGAGCTGCGGTAGCGTTTATTAGTAAAGAAGGCTTGGCAGTGCTTATGGTCATGGTAATGGCTGCGTCTTATGCTTTATTATTTTTTATTATGGACGGCTAAGTGTGGGTCGTAAAAGCTTTATAAATGCCTTTAAGCCTCACAACCTTAAGAAATATCTTACTGTTTACTATCCTTTAAAAGCAGGCATATTATCTGCGTTAAACGGTAACGCCTCGTGCGCCTGTTGTCGGTAACTGCGCATATGCTCACGGTCTTGCTCGCAGAAATGACCGATAGCAGGTACAAAACGCGCATCATAAATGCGATGGAGAGAATGCGTAACCGTTGGGACAAAGCCACGAATCAGTTTATGCTCGCCTTGAGTACCCGGGTCAAAATAGTCTAACCCTTGCGCAATCGCAAACTCAATCCCTTGGTAATAGCACAGCTCAAAGTGTAGGCTATCATACTCACCTAGCGCACCCCAATAGCGACCATATAGCGTGGCGTCGTTACTGCCCACCGTGTCGTATAAAAACAAACTGCTAGCAACAATCTCACCACTAGCATCTAACGCTTGCGCTAGCATCAAATGCTCAGGCAAAGTCGCCCCCAATTGGGTAAAAAAGTCTGCCGTTAAATAAGGGTGCTGACCACGCACTGCATAGGTCATCACGTAACAATGATAAAACGCTGCCCAATCTGCTTCGGTAATCTCGTCGCCGGTCTTCAACCGACACTCAAACCCCTGCTTAGCTACTTTTTTACGCTCGCTACGAATAGTGCGGCGTTTTTTTGCCGTCAACGTTTGCATAAATTCGTCGAAACTTGCAAATGGTTTGCCCTCATTCATTAGGTTTTGGTTTTGCCAAAGGAACTGACAGCCTTGACGCTCAAACAATTGCTGCTCAATGATGGACTCATTCATATCCGTAGCGGCAGCCAATAATACCGGCTCTATATCCCTCATCATAGCGGGACTGGTGGCTATTTCTGCTAGCTCTCCGTTTACGAATAAGCCATGCCAACTTGAGGCTTTAACTTGAGCGGCAACATCGTCCACGCCTGCCAAGGCCGCCTGTAAAATATCTGTACTCAGCTCAATCCCTTCAGCCAACCATAAACGCTGACCGGTAATCGGCGTATAAGGAATACTGGTGACTAGTCTTGGATAATAGTCGACCCCATAGCGGGCATAAGCCTCTGCCCAAGCATGGTCAAAGACAAACTCACCCCGATGATGGCCTTTGACAAATAGAGGCATGACCGCGACTAAGTCAGCACTCTCAGGCTGCTCACTATTTTGATAAACCGTAATAAAAATAGGCAACCAACCGGAGTCACCGCCGATAGCTTCGGTATCGCTCAGCGCCTGCCAAAAGGCGAAGGACATAAAAGGGGTATCAGGAACTTGCCACGCCGTCTGTCGTTGCCAGTCTGTATCTTGAGTCAAAGCGTACGAGTAAGTCATAAGTACCGCATAAAATATTTTTAAGTTGAATACAGTTAGCGTAGCAAACCTTAAATAATTTGCTGTCACAATTTGCAAATACAACGGTCATAAATCTAGCTCAAAAAGAAGACTATAATGAAATATCCTCTGTGCAGCAAAGACCGTTTAATAAGCATACCTTGATAAAAAAGGGTATCTTGATAAGAGACTCTCACTAAGGATATGGCGATGACTAAGCTCACTACCCTCACGAAAACCGTTAAAATTATAAGATGGCTACCGCTACTTCTGGTAGTTAGCGGTGGTGCACTTGCAGGCTGTGAAAATCGACCTAATGAGCCAACAGAGCAAGAACGGACTACTATCCCTACCGATATAGATAAGAGTGAGGGTAATAAGGATAGGGTAACGGACTCGGAAACCCTAGAGGAGATGTCCACAACCTCGGACAAGTCTAAGGACAAGGTCAAAGTCGATGCTCAGTTGGCGGATGCGGTAGAGAGCTTGGCAAAGGATCACCCTACTAAAGACAGTGATGCTGCCTCTATAAATAAACCCCGTGTGGTGAGTCCCAAGGGCTACGGTGGTTTGCATTTTGGACAAACGGTAACCTCTAAGTTGCTCGCTGAGCTGGGTTTAAAAAAAGAAGAATTTGATGAGGCTTGTTATTTTGTGACCGATTCCAAGCTTACCTATACTGACCCAGACCTTGGTGAGATGAATGCCCTCGCTTATCAAATTATTAATGACAAAGTCGCTTTGATCTCTATCTATGATCCTAAAGTGCTTTTTTATACAGGTATTAAAGTCGGCGATCCAGTAGAAAAAGTCATGAGCCGCCACAAAGACGACCTGACGTATCAGCTGAATGCCTATAATGATATAGAGAGCGGCAGTCAATATGAACTTATCTATAATATCAACTTTGACGTTATTAACCCGCCTAAAGATTATGAAGAGCTCACTGCGGTCAACCTTAAAATGCGCCCTAACGCTGGCAAGCTGCCATTACAAATTAAGTATTCCTTCGCAGGTGGCGCTCCCATGCAAGAGTATCGTATTACTGCAGACGAGTGGGATCAGGCGAATAAAGCCAAATTGACAGGAAAAATTTATAATATTGATATTGGCACTACAGAAGCTATCTATCTGATAGAGGGCTGTGCTTAGAAGCGAATTTTTACCCAAGCTAAAGCTAGTAATGGCAGCCTAATGGGTAAAAGTTTAATAGGTAAAAGATGATATCAGCGCTAAGGACTGGTAGAATAACGTTGTTACTAGCTTAATATAATTTTGATACATACGATAAGAGCGAAAACAGTACACTAAGTTCATTATCTAAGATTGACTTCATAGCGGATTTATAGTGGTTACATTACGATAGTAAGTTAACCCGTGACTCAAAATGGGTTTACTCATTCAAGCGATTGTACTCAGTTAAGCAATTGTACTTAGTCAAAAAGTTACCGCTCTTGGTTAAATCAAACTTATACCAGCCAGTTAAAGCAAGCTTCACCCGGTCTCGATACTGTTCAGAGACGACTTATGATGTTCTTGATCTAACTTCGTAGGGCTCTGCTGCAGCCTATTATTTACCTTATAGCCGCAGGCACCTACGCCAAAATTATATTCAAGCCTTTTTTTATTCACTCCAGCCTAAAGGAAGTTATTACTATAATGTCAAAAATTATTTATACAAAAACTGATGAAGCGCCAGCACTAGCTACGCTATCTTTGTTGCCTATTGTTGAAGCCTTTACCAAGACAGCAGGTGTTTCTGTTGAAACGACGGATATCTCAGTAGCTGCACGTATCTTAGCCGAATTTCCTGATTACTTAACGGAAGAGCAGCGGGTTCCTGATAACTTAGCTGAATTGGGAAGATTGACTCAAGACCCTGATACCAACATCATTAAATTGCCGAATATCAGTGCTTCTGTACAGCAGCTTAAAGCCGCTATCAAAGAATTGCAGGGCAAAGGTTTTGCTATTCCTGATTTTCCAGAAGACCCACAAACGGATGAAGAAAAACAAATCCGTAAGCGTTATGGCAAAAGCTTAGGCAGCTCGGTCAACCCAGTATTGCGTGAAGGTAACTCTGACCGCCGTGCGCCAAAAGCTGTGAAAAATTATGCCCGTAAACACCCGCATTCTATGGGTGAGTGGAAACAGTGGTCACAAACGCACGTCTCGCACATGCACAGCGGTGACTTCTACGATGGCGAGCAATCCATGACGCTAGACAAAGCCCGTACCGTACGTATGGAGCTGTTGTTAGAAGACGGTACTATCAAAGTCTTAAAGCCAGAAATCGCTTTATTAGACAAAGAAGTTATCGATCTTATGTACATGAGAAAGAAATGCTTGCTTGAGTTCTACGAGCGTGAAATGGAAGATTGCCGCGAAGCCGGTATCTTATTCTCACTACACGTAAAAGCCACTATGATGAAGGTGTCTCACCCTATCGTCTTCGGTCATGCGGTTAGAATTTACTACAAAGACGCTTTCGAGAAACATGGTAAAACCTTTGAAGAATTAGGTATTAACGTGAATAACGGTATGGCGGATCTTTACGACAAAATCGCTACCTTACCGGCTTCACAGCGTGAAGAAATTGAGCAGGACTTGCATGCTTGCCAAGAGCATCGCCCACGTCTGGCTATGGTAGATTCTTCTAAAGGAATCACCAACTTCCATTCACCAAGCGATGTCATCGTTGATGCTTCTATGCCTGCTATGATTCGTAACGGCGGTAAAATGTGGGGCGCTGATGGTAAATTGTATGATTGTAAAGCGGTTATGCCTGAGTCTACCTTTGCCCGTATTTATCAAGAAATGATCAACTTCTGCAAATGGCATGGTAACTTTGATCCAACGACTATGGGTACTGTCCCTAACGTTGGCCTCATGGCGCAAAAAGCGGAAGAATATGGCTCACACGATAAGACTTTTGAGTCTAGCGATACCGGTGTAGCGCGTATTGTTGATGTGGAAAGCGGTGAAGTATTGCTTGAGCAACGTGTTGAAAAAGGCGATATCTGGCGCATGTGTCAGGTGAAAGACGAGCCTATTCAAGATTGGGTTAAACTGGCTGTACGCCGTGCCCGTGAATCAGATACCCCGGTGATTTTCTGGTTAGACCCGTACCGTCCGCATGAAAACGAGCTGATCAAAAAGGTCAAAATGTACCTTAAAGATCATGACACAGATGGCTTGCACATCGAAATTATGTCTCAGGTACGTGCGATGCGCTATACCCTAGAGCGTGTGGCTCGTGGTCTAGATACTATCTCTGCTACCGGTAACATCTTACGTGATTACCTCACTGACTTGTTCCCAATTCTAGAGCTAGGTACTAGTGCGAAAATGCTGTCAGTTGTGCCATTAATGAAGGGCGGCGGTTTGTTTGAAACTGGCGCTGGTGGTTCTGCACCGAAGCACGTTGAGCAGCTGACTGAAGAAAACCACTTACGTTGGGATTCTTTAGGTGAGTTCTTAGCGCTAGCCGTATCGCTAGAGCATTTGGCTGAGAATGACAAAAATGCTAAAGCTAAAGTCTTAGCCGATACGCTTGATACCGCTACTGAAAAACTGTTGTTGAATGACAAATCACCATCGCGTAAAACCGGTGAATTGGACAACCGTGGTAGCCATTTCTATCTCGCTATGTACTGGGCACAAGAATTGGCGGCTCAAGATGAAGACGCTGAATTAAAAGCGAAATTTGCGCCATTAGCTGAAGAACTAGCTAGCAAAGAAGACGCTATTGTTAAAGAGCTAAACGACGCTCAAGGCAAAGCGGTCGACATCAAAGGCTACTACTATGCTGACCAAGAATTGGCCTCACAGGTTATGCGTCCAAGCAAATTGTTCAATGATGCTTTAGCCTCTTTATAATAGGCTTAGCTTGCTAATGTTAAGACGGTTTATATTAACCAGCACTTAACTAGCAGTAATAAAAACACCCCACGGGTCTTTGCCTTTGGGGTGTTTTTTTATGGGTGATTATAAAAGGTAAAGTCCCCCTTTTTTCAAGGGGGATTTAGGGGGATTTCTGAATCACGAGGAAGCAATTACTTCTAACTTATGCAAGTTGCTTGGGTAGTATCTTCAGAAAGCTAGGTTGTTCATTAGCTTCTACAAATAAGTTGGTTTAGCTATAGATATCTGGTGCGCTGGGCGCACCCTACACGCACTTAAGGAAATTTTAGATAGTTTTAAAAGCCCCCTTTTTAAAGATGAGAAACACTGCTTCTTAAGAGGAAGATTTGGAAGTCCCCCTTTTATGAAGGGGGATTTAAGGGGATTTTTGGACATTTACCTAAAGATAATAATCATTCCCCCATATGCTCAATAACCGCCTCCCCAAACTCTGAAGTACTCAATAGCGTAGCATCCGCCATCAAACGCTCAAAATCATAAGTCACGGTTTTATTAGCAATAGCCCCTTGAATCCCTTTAATCACTAAGTCAGCCGCCGCCGTCCAACCCATATCTCGCAGCATCATTTCAGCCGATAGAATTAGCGAGCCTGGATTGACTTTATTTTGACCCGCATATTTGGGCGCCGTCCCATGAGTTGCTTCATAGACCGCAATAGCATCCCCTTTATTCGCACCAGGTGCGATACCGATACCGCCCACCTGTGCTGCAAGCGCATCTGAAATATAGTCGCCATTGAGATTAAGGGTAGCTATCACCGTGTACTCAGCCGGACGCATTAAAATTTGCTGCAAAAAAGCATCAGCGATGACATCTTTGACGACCAAATCATTACCCGTTTTAGGATTATTTATAGTCATCCAAGGGCCGCCATCGAGTAACTTAGCGCCAAAACTTTCTGCGGCTACCTCATAACCCCATTCTTTAAAGGCGCCTTCGGTATACTTCATAATATTGCCTTTGTGAACTAAGGTCACATTGGGCAAATCATTATCGATAGCGTGTTGTATCGCCCTACGTACTAACCGCTGCGTGCCTGCTTTAGAGACCGGCTTAATGCCAATACCGCAGTCATCGGTGAAGCGAATCTTAGTCACGCCCATTTCTTCGCGCAAGAATTTGATGACTTTTTTCGCCTCATCACTACCCGCTTGCCACTCAATACCAGCGTAAATATCTTCAGAGTTTTCGCGGAAAATTACCATATCGGTAAGCTCAGGATGCTGCACAGGACTGGGCACGCCTGCAAACCAACGCACCGGACGCTGACACACATACAAGTCCAACTCTTGCCGCAGCGCTACGTTTAGCGAGCGCATGCCCCCGCCTACGGGTGTGGTCAAAGGGCCTTTAATACTAATGATATAGTCGCGCAAAATTTCTAGCGTCTCTGCGGGCATATAAGCGCCGTCGTAGATTTTCGCGGCCTTTTCGCCACAATAGGTCTCCATCCAAACGATAGATTTTCTGCCTTGATAAGCCTTTTCGATAGCGGCATCAACCACTTTTATCATCACTGGAGTAATATCTACGCCAGTCCCATCACCTTCGATAAAAGGAATAATTGGGTGATTGGGCACATTAAGCGATAGGTCAGCATTAACGGTTATTTTTTCGCCGTCCTCAAGGATTATGACTTTGTTATAGGACATAGGGGTGCACTCCTTAATGGCAGGTAGCTTGTTATTAGTAGGTGAATTTTGCTAGCAGGTAGCTTTTTAATGAAAGACAACTTATTAATGAAAAGTAGTTTCTCTCAGATCTTAAGCGTTGGTATTGCTGATTTATACGAATCACTATAGTAGCACTATAATAAAAATCCTTATTAGCAGCAGGGTTATACATTAACAATTATAAGAGAGTGTTTATATAGAGTATTGTATGCAGTGTGGGTTCTAGAAATGCCGAATAGTGCTTTGCTATTAATATAAATCGCTTTTACCGCATGATAGACTACGCCAACAGCCAGGTAATTCGAGCTTAAAGCTCCTGTTAATAATAGAGTTATCCTATCTTAAGCTCTGTTAACAGCCCTTGTTAAATGCTACTCATAGCCTGCCTTTCCCCCTCACTTTTTTCTATTTTGGAATAATCGCCTCATGTCTGATATCGTCTTATTTAATAAGCCTTATGGTGTGCTCAGTCAGTTTCGGAATGACGATAATAATGACTTTGGCACGTTGGCAGATTTTTTTACGGATAAGTCATTGCGAGTGGTCGGTAGACTGGATGCCACTTCTGAAGGTTTGCTATTGCTCACCAGCGATGGTCAGGTCAATCGCGCGATTACGCAACCGCCCAAGCACCTAAAGGATCGTAAGCAAGGTAAGACTTACCTAGTGCAGGTAGAGGGCACCCCTACCCCTGAGCAATTAGCCCAGCTGACTCAAGGAGTAGTGTTAAAGGATGGCATGACCTTACCCGCTTTAGTACAGCATTTAGAAGTAGATGACTTACCCCTGGCGATCTGGCCACGTACCCCGCCGATTCGGGAGCGTAAGAGTGTGCCTACCGCTTGGTTGATGCTCACTATTTATGAGGGTAAAAACCGCCAAGTACGACGCATGACCGCTCATGTGGGCTTACCGTGTTTGCGCTTGGTTCGTTGGTCTGTCGCTGGCTTTGAGCTGGATAATCTTGGCGTGGGTGAGTTTGTCAGAGTCCATTTAAACGAGGCGCGCTTAAAACAGTTGGGTATCGGATAAATTACTATTGGCTAGTATTGGGTTTCGATAGCATCATAAGCTGCAATAGCGACCTTAATTTAATTTTTTAGATTAGTTGTTGCTACATTCATTTAAAATTAAGTAAACCTTAATATTTCTATTCAGACGGAAATGCTGTATTTTTTAACAAGCTAGCCACTGTCCATTACTGGTGTATAGCTGAGCTATGCCGTATCATAAGTCTTATAATTTGGTCAGTGGTCCTATTTTGCTCTTGTTGTCCGCTTTGTTTTCGCTTTGTTGTAGGAATTCTCATGCAGCCCTTCCGTTATCTTTACCCTCTTTTATGTGCCGGTATTTGCCTCACTGCTTTGAGCGGCTGTCAGCCTAGCGCTGATAATCAGCCTTCGTCTGCTACGACCGATCCTGCGCCTCCGGTGAGTGGTATAGAAGAAAGCGATGCCGTTACGGAGCAAGCTGAAGTCTCTGGGTCCACGATAGTCAACCCTGATGAGCAGGTGCTGCTAGGACTACAGGCGGACTACGGCAAGGCTATGGAAAAGATGGACGATGAGATGCAATTGATGCTCTCTATTAATAACGTCGATGTCGCCTTTGCCCGGGTCATGTTAGGTCATCATCGCGGCGCCGTAGATTTGACCAAGTTGCAGCAACGTTATGGCAGTGATGATAGTTTGCGCGAGCTTGCCGCCACTATTCTTAGTACCGAACAAGACGAAATTGATGCGCTACGCAAATGGATGGCCTCGCACCCTGATACACGCAGCCCTGACCCTAGTACCACGCAAATTCGTGAGTCTTATCATTATGCTATTTCAGCCATGAACGAGCGGATACGCCTCGCTATCAATGCAGCGACTCCGGATTTGATCTTTGCACAAACTATGCTCGCCCATCATCGCGGTGCTGAAGCTATTGCTAATATCCAGCTAAAATATGGTAACGATGCGGAGATGCGTCAACTGGCCGCACAGATTATCGAAGAGCAAAGGTCTGAGATTGCTGCGTTAGAAGCTTGGCTGCTGAGTCAAGGTATTGATGCGAAACCACGCTTAGTGCCTTTGACTGATAATGCTGAACCGCTAGTCAATGGTTTAGCAGCAGATACGGCAGCTGCTACTAGTACAATGGTTGAAAGTCCTGAAACTACTACTGATGGCACTACACTAGAACCAGAGCTAGCAGAATAAGAAAAATCAGATCTAAACGAATCTATGTAGCATGATAACTAAGGGTAGCCTGATAATTAAGGCAACAAGTGAGCTAAAAAAGCGCCGCTAAGACAATCTTAACGGCGCTTTTTTTATGGGAATTAAATACGGTCAATGGTTACGGATGGGGCGCATTTAACCAGGTTTGCCAACCCGATTCTTGCAACGCTAAAGTTACTTTCTCCAAACTAGGATTAGCGACACACTCTTGCGTTTGCCCCCACTCATTTTGCGTACTCATTTTGGCAGGTACCGCTAGCGTCAATAGCTCATCTCGGCGAAACGCATGACAGCTCACACTCTCTGTAGCCGTCTCAGCGATATGTTTTAACTGCGCTTTATCCGCTTTGATACCATCTATGGCCACGATAATATCTTTAGCAGAGAGGCCAACACTAGCCGCTACACTATCGCGCAGGACTTTACTCACTTGCAAGCCTGCTGGTGTCTCTTCAACCCGTATGCCCCATGGCAAGGTATTGTTTTGTTTGACCTCATTGACCTTAGTCCCATTTGCCGCAAGCAATTCTACAAACGGCAACTCTTCTACGCCATCGACATAACGTGCCTTAAAGTCTGTCCAAATCTCAGTATCGATAAAGCCACCGATAACCTCACCTAAGTTTTGTGAAGTCATACCAATCCGGCGATTGCCTTGCGCTTTCGCCTGCGCATAAAAGGCTTTCACGATATCGAATAACCGATATTTACCCTCGCTATGCTGCAGCAACAATAAGTCTAAACACAGCGCCACTAGCGCACCTTTATTATAATAACTAATACCAGCATTGCCCGTATTCTCATCGGCGCGGTACAGCTTAATCCAAGCATCAAAGCTAGACTCTGCCACGCTTTGCAAATGGCGACCATGGGTTTGCAAATAGCGGTTCACTTGTTCGGTCAGCAAGGCTAAATAGCTTTTGGGGCTAATAATACCGGACGCCTGCAGCATAAAGTCATCGATATAAGAGGTAAAGCCTTCAAATACCCACAATAGCGGGGTATAAGCCTCTTGTCGTAAATCCACTTCCATCATGACATCAGGACGTACCGTTTTGACCCACCAAGCGTGAAAATACTCATGACTGCATAAGCCGAGATAGCGCTGATAGGCAGACATAGGCTCTTCTGGCTCGTTGCTACTGGGCAGGTCACGGCGGGGGGTAATTAGACTGGTCGAGTTAATATGCTCAAGCCCGCCGTAATCATTGCCACTGGCATAGGTCATAAAAGTATAGTCACTGAAGGGCGTATCCCCTAACCACGAGACATAGGTCTGACAAATGGAGGCTAAGTCTTGCTGCAAGCGCGCGACATCGGTCTGATGTCTGCCTGAGATAAATAAGCGATGGATTAGAGGCTCTTTTGCCTGATTATGAACAATAAAAGCGCCCTCAACTTGTTCAGCCAGCTCAAAAGGATAATCGGTTAGCGCCGCATAGCTGTCGGTCTGTAATTGATAATAGTGTGCTTCATCGGTATGCAAATGAGTCGCTTTAAGCCCGCAAGCTAGTTTTACTTGCTCCGTCTTACCTTGATAAAACGCCATAGGTACGCTTAAAGTGACCTCAATCGGCTGTTCACTCTGACCTTCGATAGTCAAAGCTAACGAAGTAAAGTTACCGTAAATACGCTCCTGATCGATATAAGCCGTACGCACTGATAAATCAAAACAATAGACCTCATAGGTGACATAGACCTCATCACCCGCTGAGACTTCAGTCAACTGCCATTCGCTTTTGCTAATTTTTTGTGCCCGATGTAGCGTTAGCTCTTCCTCAATTTCACCATCTAAACTGCTGTCTAAATTGTCATTATCTAATCCTGCATCGAGCCATGCCTCAGTAGCAGCGTCATCATAGGCAATAGAATCAGCATTATCTTCAGCTTCAACATCTGCTACGCTATATTGCACCGCGGTAATATGGCGGGCAAACTCGCGCATAAGATAACTGCCTGGTATCCACGAAGGTAGCCAGAGTATCGGTTGTGAGTCTTTGGCAGTAAAACTAAGCTGCACCGTCACCAAATGCTGGGCATAACGCTCAAAGTCGAGATGGTAATGGACAGTGGCTAACGGATCACTTAATACTTCAGAAGGGGTAGCAGCGGACAAGGTAGAATGGGTAAGATCAGTCATAATAGCGTCTTATTATAGGTTTAGAATAAAATCATAGGGCTAGCGTACCAGCTAAGGCCAGAAAACGGTTAAAAGTAGTGACCTTAGCCTAGAGCATCCACAATTTATCGTCAACTATAGGCAAGTAACTGAGGCTATTAACGCCAATGACTTTCGCTTATTTATAGCAATGGACTGAATACCCCTTTATCCTTTTAAAAAATGGCACTTTCAATAACTTTGGTAAAATAAACCCTTAATTTTGGCAAAATCAGCGGTTGAATTAACGGTCTAGTAACACAAGTCTTAAAATTTGTACCATCTTTTTAGTATTTTCCCTTGAAACTCTGCGCCATCATCGCTATTAATGGAGGTAACTGCTAAAGTTACTCATATAAACTGGCAAAATAGACGATTAATTCGACATAGATCAGTATTAATCGCCGAATAAAAGGCCATCGCACCCTTTATATTTGTCCCGTGTGCCGGGTAAGTGCACCCCTATTTTCGGTTTATTTATCTTTTCATTTTTCTATTTGAATTTAAATTTAGGATACTTTATGACTACTATCGCAAAAGACTCAGCTGTACTATTTAACTACACGCTAACTGACGAAGAAGGCACCGTGATTGACCAATCACCAGAAGGTCAACCATTAGCTTATCTACATGGCCACGCTAACATCATCCCAGGTCTAGAATCACAACTTGAAGGCAAATCTGCTGGCGATAAATTGCAAGCCGTTGTTGCTCCTGCTGATGGCTATGGCGAGTACCATGACCAAGCAGTTCAAGAGATTCCACGTGAAAACTTCCAAGGCGTTGAAGACATCCAACCTGGTATGCAGTTCCAGTCTCAGTCTGGTGACCAAGTCATGCTAGTGACTGTAAAAGACGTGAACGACGAAATCGTTACTGTAGATGCCAACCACCCACTAGCGGGCAAAACTTTGACGTTTGACGTTGAAATTGCTGAAGTTCGTGAAGCTACTGCCGAAGAATTGAGCCATGGCCATGTCCACGGCGCCGGTGGTGTTCAGCACTAATTCCTGACGCGATAGCATTGAGGTAAAGCCTTAGCTTTTTCTTGATACTGCTATCACCAGTTAGCGAATACCAAAAAGCCAGCAACGCAAGTTGCTGGCTTTTTTTAGGGCTTAAAAATAATCTAGAGAAAACAATCTCGGCTTTGCTATTCGCCGTTAGTTATTGTTCCCTGTTATTTTTGACCACGTTTCCAGCCTTGGCCGCCTTGGCTTTGACGCTCAGCACGGGCTGTAGCCATTTGCTCACGTTGCTCTGGGGTTAGCACTTGCGCGATAGCATGCTGCATTTGTACACGTTTGATAAAGCGTTGTTTGGCTTTTGCGGCTTGGGCATCTGCCATAGTGTTTAGAGCACGCGTATCAAGGGTGCTGGCTTTGGTTAGTTCAGCTATTTTCTGTTGGGTTTGCTGATGCTCAGCACGCATTTGCGTACGGTCGCTATTACCGCGTTGCTCTTGCATGATGGCTTTAATTTTAGCTTGCTGCGCTTCAGTCAGATTCAGCGCTGCCATAGGGTTATGGCCTTTGTTTTTAAAAGCGCCTTTCTTATGCATCATCTGAGCCTGATCCACTTGTTTAATGGTCGTAGTGCTAGTGGCATTCGCTGTAGCGGTAGGAGCGGCTTGAGCCGTACCCGCTAGGACTAAAGTAGAGCTGGCGGCTAACAAAGTGCTTAGTAGTAATTTTTTCATAGTTAATTCCTTTATTTAGGGTTTGGCGTTTAAATTAGCAGCTTTTAAATGAATAGCATTAAAGGTAAGGGCCTAAACGGCTCTCTATGTATAAAGGAGTCCGTGTTGGCATCATCTGACCGCTATGATAAGCCGTTAGCGCGTTGCGTTGGATGATGAAACTTTAAGAAGAGTAACGTTTGCATCAGAAGCTTGCTCTAGGCGCGTGCCTTAGACAATAATG
>Ga0208015_1000347_pt1 | contig 27418 bp, 14 predicted proteins | sample 26BtaG_FD_184101 | JGI IMG/M metagenome (GOLD analysis project Ga0208015, IMG submission 184101) | Marine viral communities from Cariaco Basin, Caribbean Sea - 26B_WHOI_OMZ_CsCl (SPAdes) (version 2) | ecosystem: Environmental > Aquatic > Marine > Oceanic | place: Caribbean Sea: Cariaco Basin...
CAAAAACCCAATAGCAACCACGAGCCAAAAGTAACGAGCAAGGAAATAAGGTTGAGCTTTCGCATTCGTGGGTGAAGCCACCCGAACAGGTTAAAGAAAATCAATCCGGTATGAAAGGCATAAAAAACGAAGTTGGCTATATGTAGTCCAAAATCCATCATAGTGACATGAAAATCTCGACATATGCGCTATCGATATGGATGCATCCGCAAAACATGTGCAACATAGGCGAGGTCGTTTTTAATATGGAAGTTTACATTAATTTGTTACAATTTAAGAATTTACCCATCATCAATCGTACTTTTATCAAGCCTTTTGTTCGGCAATCCTATTAGCTTCCTCAGTATTCCATGGATAATTGCAATTGGTAAAAGAAGAACTCCTGTTACCAGCATTCCCAATTCATAAAACAGCGAGCTGTCTTTGTATGGTTTTCCTTTAAGTCTGGATTGAAATGCACTATAGGGAATGCCATACATATTGCCCGCGATCATTGTTTGGACCGCAGACAGTATAATATGTGCTTCCTTTTCGCCATATTCTTTTACAATAGAATTGTAAGCATATTTTTTAGGATAGCCTCTTGAATCTGCAAAATGTTGGGCGAACATAATGGCTTTTGCTTCTTGTGGTTTAATGAATTGATCACCACCGCTTAAAAAACTGCTTATTTCTTCGCCACTCATGCCTTGTTGTAAGGCCATTTTAGTGTGTTGATAGGAGCAGGCAGGACAACCGCTTACTTCGGTTACTGCCAATTGTAAACGTCTGATAAAATCAGTGTCAACTAATTTGCTTTTGTTATTTCCGATCATCTTATTCATTGCCCGAGGCAGGAAAACAAAAGAGCGATACATTTCCCATAAACTGAATCTTCTTTTAAATTCGGTTCGTGAACCAATAAATTCTGATAGGTTGATGTCTGTTTTCATTTTTTATTTCGCCGTTAGAAAATCTGAAATATAAATTTCCTTTGTTTGGAGTTTTATCCAATAATTTGGTTCAATTGATTTCAGATTTGTCTTTCTTTATTTGTATGCTAAAAAATGAAGAGATTCCTAAAAGCTAAGGTTCCCCAACCTCATATCCTTTCAGGAATCTTCTTCTCTTCAAAATCAAGAACCTCGTGGCAAGCCTCGGGGTATTAAAACCCATTGGTGGGAATAAATTTGATAATTAGCGAATTAGTCTTTCAAAATACCTAAACCCACTTTTTTACTTACACAATACTCAATGACTTTGTTGTCTTCAGCCGTTTCCTGCATGTCTTTTACATAAACGGAGGTCATATGTTTTACTGTTTTTAGATGTTTTTTTAACTACATTTTTAAGGGCATCTTCAAAATTCACCTCAGAACTCACCAATATTTCAATCACTTAATACAGACAGGTCATACAGTTTTGGTTAATAATCAATAAACAAAATATCAGAATCACCAGCCATGCCAAATGACCCAGGTCAGCTATAGAAAAAATACGGCACTGACCGACATCATTTGAAACCCTTTATTGCAGTGGTATTTTTGGGATAGTAAACAGAAAGATATAAAATAAGATGAATTTACGTGTTAAAAAGTTTAATGACATAAGCATTGTAGATGCAGACATTGTTGGAGGCAAAAATGCGGCCATAGGAGAATTGTATAACAAGCTCCAACCAAAAGGAGTTCCTATTCCAAATGGTTTTGTAACGACATCGTTTGCTTTTTGGGAATTTCTGAAAGAAAATGAAATTCAAGTACCTATAGAAAATATTTTATCACAACTGGATCGAGAAACATATTCCAATCTCACGGAAATAGGAAAACAAGTTCGAAAACTTATTATGGGTGCAAGTTTTTCAAATTCTTTTTCCAATGAAATCTTTGACGAATACCTTACGCTATGTGGCAAGGACATAAAGGAGGTTGCAGTAAGGAGCAGCGCCATTGCCAAGGATCCTGATATGAGTTTTGCCGGGCAACACGAAACCTATTTGAATATAAAAGGGAAAGATGCACTGCTGGATGCTGTAAAAAAATGCTTTGTTTCTTTGTACACCAATCGCGCCATAAAATACAGAGAAGACAGAGGTTTGGAACACCATGACGTTGCGTTATCGGTGGCTGTACAACTTATGGTACGATCAGATAAGGGGTGTTCAGGGATTGGTTTTACCATCGATCCGGAATCTGGTTTTGAGAACGTTATACTGTTATCCGGTAGCTGGGGATTGGGAGAAAACATTGTTCAAGGCGCAGTAAATCCAGATGATTTTTATGTCTTTAAACCAAGTTTGGCACAAGATAAATATCCTATTATTCATAAAAAATTAGGCGACAAAAAACTGACCATGGTTTATGCCGACGCCCAACATGATAAAACAGTTATAAATATAGAGACACCAAAAGACAAGCAAAAACAATTTGTATTGTCCGATGATGAATTGATTACACTCTCAAAATGGGCTAAAATCATTGAAGATCATTTTCAAAAACCCATGGATATTGAATGGGCCAAAGATGGCCTAACCAATAGCTTGTTTATCACAGAAGCCCGTGCAGAAACAGTGCATTATCTAAAGGACAAGAACATTCATATGGCCTATGAGCTTTTAGAGAGAAATGAAATATTATGCCAAGGAAATGCCATTGGTTCTAAAATAGTAGTCGGAGAAGCTCGTTTAGTTCAATCTCCAAAAGACGCTGTTGAATTATCGCCAAAAAGCATTATAGTAACCGATACCATCTCACCCGATTGGAATCCGATATTAAAACAAGTAGCAGGTATTGTAACCAATAAAGGAGGACGAACAAGTCATGCCGCCATTGTGGCTCGTGAACTAGGAGTTCCAGCCATTGTGGGGTGTGAAAATGCAACCACGGCCATTGCGGATGGTGAAACCATTACTATTTCTTGCGCTGAGGGAAATACCGGATACGTTTATCATGGGGAAAGCACTTATAGTAAAAAGGAAATAGACTTCTCAAACATTAAAATGCCAAAAACCGAAGCTAAGTTGATTCTTGCGAATCCAGAAATGGCCTTCCAATTATCCAATTATCCAAACGACGGAGTAGGCTTGATGCGCATGGAGTTTATTATTACCCATCAAGTTAAAGTGCACCCGATGGCATTGGTGAAGTTTGACGAGCTAAAAGAGGTTTCAGTAAAGAATAAAATAGAAAAAATCACCGAAACATACTCTGATAAAAAGACGTATTTCGTGGATAAACTATCAGAAGGCATTGCTGTCATTGCCGCCGCATTTTATCCAAAAGAGGTTATAGTAAGATTGAGTGATTTTAAAACCAATGAATATGCAAACCTTATTGGCGGTAAAGATTTTGAGCCCAATGAAGAAAATCCAATGTTAGGTTTCAGAGGTGCAGCACGCTATTATAGCGACCTGTACAAAGATGGTTTTGCATTGGAATGTAAAGCCATTAAGCGGGTAAGAGATACGATGGGGCTTACAAACCTAAAAGTAATGGTGCCATTTTGCAGAACCATTGAAGAAGGCAAAAAAGTGCTCGCCATAATGGAAGAAAACGGATTGAAACGTGGCGACAATGCATTGGAGGTTTTTATAATGATAGAGGTCCCCAGCAATGTCATTTTAGCCGAACAATTTGCTGAAATTTTTGACGGTTTCTCTATTGGCTCCAATGATCTCACACAACTAACACTGGGCATTGACAGGGATTCGGAATTATTGATAGACCTGTTTGACGAAAATAACGAAGCACCTAAACAGATGATCAGAATGGTCATACAAGCAGCAAAAAAAACCAATACTAAAATTGGATTATGCGGACAAGCCCCAAGTGACTATCCTGAATTTGCCTCCTTTTTAGTTGAAGAAGGTATTGATAGCATTTCTTTTAATCCAGATGCGCTATTACAGGGAATTGAAAACATCAATAAAGCGGAAAAGGATCTTATGAAATCGGGTGAAACAAGTGACTTGATTTTTTATGAATAAAAACCTTGCTCCCAACTAATAAAATAAATTTCCATTCCACTAAGACAAATAGGAATTAACCATTATAACTTAATAAAAATGAAACAACTAAAATTTATCACCTTACTACTATCGGTAGTTTTCTTATCATCTTGTGTAAGTCAGAAAAAATACACAGAACTTCAGGAAAGAGCCGATTCGTGCGAAATTGAATTGAAAACGAGCAATAACAAGCGTTTAGTATTAGAAACCAATTTGGCTAATGAACAAAATAAGGCCAAAAGCCTCAACCAACAGATGGAGTATTTTAAAAGTACAAACACCAATTTATTAGATCGATTATCTGATCTTTCTGTGGTAAGTAAATCTGGAGCAGAAAGCATTAAAAAATCTTTAGAAGCTTTAAATGAACAGAATAAATACATAAAGGATTTAACAAGTTCTATGCAAAGAAAAGATTCTCTTAACCTCGCCTTGGTTATGAACCTAAAACGGTCATTAGACAATTTTGATGATGAAGACATTGCCATAGAAGTAAAAAAAGGTGTGGTTTATGTTTCCATTTCAGATAAAATGCTGTTTAGATCTGGAAGCTATAAAATTAGTGCCCAAGCAGAAGAGGTCATCGGAAAAATTGCAAAAATCATCAACGATCACAAAGAATTGGATATTCTCGTAGAAGGTCATACCGACACGGTTCCTATTGCTACAGAATGTATGGAAGACAATTGGGATTTAAGTACAAAAAGAGCAACCTCAATCGTGCGGTTAATGCAAAGCAAATTTGCAGTAGACCCAAGTAGAATGACTGCTGGAGGACGATCAGAATACATTCCAAAAACAACAAACGAAACAGCCCAAGGCCGTGCCATAAACCGTAGGACCGAAATAATCATTCTTCCAAAATTAGATCAGTTTTTTGAACTTTTAGAGCCACCAACAGCAAGCTACTAAAATCAAGAACCACGAGGCGCGCGTCCGACCGATATGGGCGGGCAAGCCTCGGAGAATCAAACCCTCAATGAGGGATTAAAACAGACGTTTCATCTAAAAAATAAACACCATGGCATTAAATTTTAATCAATACGCAGCAGAAGGCAATACTTTTATGAAGGCCTACGCCAAAGAGTTAGGTCTTACCAAAGACCTCGACAAAGCAGGCCGAATTTTAATCACCATCCTCCACGGAATACGCTCCATGATATCAACGGAAGAATCCCTGCAGTTAATTGCCCAACTTCCAATGTTTCTGAAAGCAATTTATGTAAATGGCTGGGCCATAAAAGCCAAGAAGGAAAAGATAAAAAGCATGGAGGATTTTATTGATCATTTAAGGACCATTAGCAAAAAGACTTCCTTAGTAGATTTTGACTCTAACGAAATTGCCGAGAAGGATGTCTACTCGACATTTTATATGTTACGAAATTATGTCAGTAGCGGACAAATGGATGACGTTATAGGTCAAATGCCAAAACAACTTAAAAGACTTTTTTATAACTATAGTTTTAAATAAGGTTTTAGTCGGAATTGGGTAAATTGATTCCAATTGTTATCATAAAACTGGGATAATTTAAATAAACAAATAGTATAGACCGATGAATCAATCCATAAAACATATTGGTGTATTTACATCTGGTGGCGACAGTCCTGGAATGAACGCTGCACTGTACGCCATTGCAAAAACTGCTGAAGTCAATGCAATAAAGGTAAGTGGCATCCGAAAAGGCTACGAAGGATTGATTGACAATGATTTGGTATTGTTAAAGTCAATCGAATTACAAAAACTGACTCAAAAAGGGGGTACCATCTTAAAAACCGCACGAAGTAAGCGTTTTATGGAATTGGACGGTCGTAAAAAAGCATTGCAAACTCTTAAAGCGAATAACATGGACGCGCTGATAGCCATTGGAGGCGATGGAACATTCAAGGGTCTCTTAACTTTTTCGGAGATATGCGATATCCCTTTTATGGGGATTCCAGGAACCATTGACAACGATCTCTCGGGAACAGATTATACCTTGGGATTTGATTCCGCAGTAAATACAGCAATTTCAAATCTCGATAAAATAAGGGATACCGCCGAATCGCATAACCGTGTTTTTATTGTTGAAGTCATGGGTAGGGATTCCGGTTACATCGCCATCCATTCAGGACTGACCGTTGGTGCAGATGCCATACTTATTCCTGAAAGCAGCAAGGATTTTATTTACTTGCTGGACAAAATAAAAAATTACGATAGTGAAGATGCTTTTCTGATCGTGGTCTCCGAAGGTGACGAAATAGGCGCTGATCTTGTTGCCTCAAATATAAAAAAAATCAATCCTCATGTCGATTTACGCATAACAAGGTTGGGCCATGTACAGCGCGGTGGCAATCCTTCCGCCTTTGATAGAATGTTGGGCATTAGGCTTGGAGTAGCATCTGTCAATGCTCTTCTAAAAGGAAAAAATAACATGATGACAGGTGTTTTATACAACCAAGTGCACTTAACGCCATTTCAGGAGGTGGTCAAACAACACCAGGTAAATGACGAGTTGATCTCACTTTTGGAACTATTTGGAATTTAGAAGACGATACCCAAATCGATCATAGGATTCATCCTGAAACCATGACCAATGCTCATCAATACGTGTCTTACGAAAATAATGACTGCCAAAGTGGTTATTGAACATCCTAAGAACCAATACGATTAACCATTTCGGGATGGAAATTTATGAGGCAACTACGGATTGTTCCTTAAAGTTCATTCTGATGCTGTTTTACAATATAAAGTGGACGTATGCATTATGGCCTCACAAACTGAATTGAAAAAGCCATAACATACGGAAATAAAGTCATGTAAAATAAATCTCCTGTCAGACTGATCCAGATCATTTTTAGCAATTACAAATGGCTATATCTTAAAGCTTTTATTAATTATTGATTTGTTCTTTGAAGGTATAATGACACTTATTAAACTACATTCTATTTTCTGCTTTGACAAATCATTATCACTTGAATATGAAGGTTAAAAGCACTACAGTTATCGAAATGTTATCCCGAATGCGCAAATATTTCCAAAAGCGCCATGCCTTTTTAAATTCTACCTTGTCAGACCCTATACGCTCAGAATTATACAATTTTGATCAAATGCGAAATCATGCCGGTATAGTGGCACGGTCTCATAAAGCACTAAAAGGCAAACGAAGGGATAAGCTTTTGGAACGATTGGATGACAATGAAAAAACGCTAGTTGAGGTACGCAATCTGTTGGTGGAAAGCATTCATTTAGGCCAAGTAATAACGCCTGCAGCAGAATGGCTCCTTGACAATTTCTATTTGATTGAAGAGCAAATTGGTACTGCCAAAAAACATCTACCTAAAAAATATAGCGAAGGCCTGCCCTACCTGGCCAATGGAAACTCGAGCGGAATGCCACGGGTCTATGATATAGCTCTCGAAATTATTGCGCACAGTGATTGTCGCGTCGACTCAAATGGATTAAAAGGTTTTATCTCGGCTTATCAATCAGAAAAAATTCTGACCCTAGGAGAATTATGGGCTATCCCGATCATGATGAAACTTGCTGTTATTGAAAATCTCAGAAGGATTGCAGAAAAAACAGTGCTTGATATGATTGACAATAATATTGCGGATTATTGGAGTGAGCAAATGATCGAAACCGTAAAAGAAGACCCTGTTAATTTGGTGTTGACCATCGCAAATATGGCCAGATCCAATCCTATTTTAAATAGTCCTTTTGTTGCAGGATTTACCCGTAAACTCCAAGGAAAAGGCCCTGCTTTTGCTTTACCCTTAAGCTGGCTTGAGCAACAATTATCCAAGCAGGGAATAGCCGGTTCTGATCTGGTTTGGCAAGAAAACCAAAAACAGGCTACTGATCAGGTATCCGTTAAAAACAGCATTGGCACATTGCGATTTATTGGATCCACCGACTGGCGTAAATTTGTGGAATCTTCAAGTATCGTCGAACAAATATTACGGAAAGACCCTTCAGGCACCTATCCCCTATTGGATTTTTCTACACGGGACCGCTACAGGCATGTCATTGAAACCATTGCCAAAAGCAGCCCTCTTTCTGAAGCAGAAATTGCACAAAAGACTATTGAATTATCAAAAAGAACAAATATAGGGAACGAACCCTATGGCAGACAGACTTATGTAGGCTATTACTTGATAGATGAAGGCTTTGATCAATTAAAAGAGGCTGCCCAGATGCGCTTTAATACAAAACAAGGCCTGACCAACTTTATGGAAAAAAGGCCAGTTTTCATCTACCTTTCTTTTATAACCATTCTTACATTGGCCATCGCTTTTGGAATGCTGTCGGTAGCTTGGATCTATGGCGATTTTAGTTGGCAATTTCTCATTCTGGTTGCAGTGATATGTATGGCCGGTGCTGCTCATTTGGCGATTTCCTTTACCAATTGGTTGGCAACCATATGGATCAAACCCAGAATATTACCCAAATTCGATTTCTCAAAAGGGATCCCTGTCAAATACCGTACCCTGGTCACCATTCCAACAATGATATCTGGAAAAGATGATATTGAAGCAAATGTGGAAGCACTCGAAATTCGATTTTTAGCCAACCGGGAAAGAAATTTATACTTCAGTCTATTGACTGATTTTACTGATGCCGACTCTGAACATATGCCTGATGACAGATTTCTTCTCAACCTGGTGAGTCAAAGGATTCAGCAATTGAATGAAAAATACAACCAACCCGGAAAGCCGGATATTTTTTATCTGTTTCACCGACCGAGAAAATGGAACACCCAAGAAGGTAAATGGATGGGGTATGAACGAAAAAGGGGGAAGCTTTCTGCCTTGAATACTCTGTTAAGAGATGAAGGTGAAAATAATTTCAGTCAGATTATCGGAGATTACGCAAATCTGAAAAATATAAAATATATAATCACACTTGATTCCGACACCCAACTTCCAAGGGAGGCCGCATGGAAATTAATTGCAACCATGGCACACCCCCTAAATCGTGCTGTATACGATGAAAGTAAAAAACGGGTGGTACAGGGTTATGGAATTTTGCAGCCAAGAGTAGCCTCTAATTTCCCTAAAGGCAATACCTCTCTTTATTTGCGCCTGCAAGGCGAAATGAAAGGATTAGACCCTTATACCAAGGCGTCTTCTGATGTTTATCAGGACATCTTTGAAGAAGGTTCCTTTATTGGAAAAGGTATCTACGATGTGGATATATTTGAAAAAGTGGTGGGCGAACGTTTTCCTGAAAATCGCATCCTTAGCCATGACTTATTGGAAGGTTGCTATACCCGCTCCGGTTTATTAAGCGATGTTATTGTATATGAAAACAATCCTTCCAGTTATGAAGCAGATATAAAACGCCAACATCGCTGGATCAGGGGCGATTGGCAAATAGCAGCGTGGATATTGCCCTATGTAAAAAATAAAAAAGGAAAAGTTGTCAGGAATAAACTTTCACTCTTATCCCGTTGGAAAATAGTTGACAATTTGCGTAGAAGCTTGTTGGCCCTTTCTCTTTTGTTAATATTAATGCTGGGCTGGTTCATTTTACCCAAGCCTTGGTTTTGGACCCTTGCTGTCACCATTATTATACTATTGCCCGTTATGGCAGCGGCTTTTTTACAGTTATTCCGCCGCCCGGAAGACTTAGAGTTTAATGCCCATATTTCGGAAGTGGGCAGTTCCGTCAAGGAAGTTTTATTGCGCTTTATATTTGGGATAGCAGTATTGCCCTATGAAGCTTACCGGTTTACAGATGCTATTATCCGAACCAATTGGAGAATGCTCGTTAGTGGTAAAAAACTTTTAGAATGGACTCCTTCTGCCACCGCTTCCCAGCACACTAAAAAAAACAGTTGGTTCATTTATCGCAAAATGTGGATTGGCCCAGCATTGTCTTTTCTGTGTCTTACTTTATTTCTTTATAATAATTTACCCGCGTTTTTTGTTTCTTCGCCCATCCTAATATTATGGTTTCTTTCTCCTGTTATTGCCTGGAGGTTAAGTTTACCACAAAGAGAAGAGGCGCCAGATCTTAATGAGACTCAGAAAATATTCCTTCATAAATCGGCCCGCAAAACATGGAGCTTTTTTGAAGAATTTGTGAATGAAGGAGAAAACTGGCTCCCACCGGACAATTTCCAACAACACCCTAATCCAGTAATCGCGCACCGTACCTCGCCTACAAATATTGGCCTCTCATTGCTGGCGGACCTTGCAGCATACGATTTTGGATATATTACCATGACAGAAATGCTTTTTAGATGCAGCAACACCCTAAAAACATTGCATAAAATGGAACGTTATAAAGGCCATTTTTACAACTGGTATGATACCCGCACCTTAGACATACTGAGACCCGCATACGTATCCACAGTTGATAGTGGAAATCTGGTCGGGCATCTTCTCATTTTACGACAGGGCATTTTGGCGTGTAAATCGAATCCTGTTTTCAATCCTGAAAGTTTTAACGGTCTTCGCTCTACACTAGGAATTATTCAGGATTTGCTGAAAGAGGAAAAAGACGACACTACTGAAAATATAGCGAGTTTTTTGAAAGAAATTAGCCGTAAAAAAAATAATTCTTTGTCTGAAATTAAAGGGCATTTAGATGATTTGATGGCTCTCTGTGATAAAATAAGCGAGGTTGATGAAAATAATGAAATTGGAAAATGGAAACTTAAATTAAAAAATCAAATAGCAAACACCCGGGAAGATTTATACAGGCAAATTCCTTGGCTCAATCTATTGCCAATTCCCAAATCGTTTGGCAGTTTGTCGCCATTAGATCTCAATCACTCTCTTCTTTCTCTCCACGAAATGAATGGAGAGTTGAGTCAACAGATTGACCAATACCAAAAAGAAACAAGTGACGAAAAAGATATTGACTGGCTGGCTAAAGTAAAAACTGCTTTAAAAAGCGCGAAAAATTCTATTCCGGAAAAATTCAACTATTATGAGGAATTAGCCGAACAATTAGAGCAATTGAGTATCGTGAATTACGAATTTCTGTTGGACAAAAACACCAAGCATCTTTCAATTGGTTATAATGTAGATGAATTGAGAAGAGATGATAGCTTTTATGATATGCTTGCTTCAGAAGCAAGAATGGGCGTTTTTGTTGGCATTGCGCAGGGAATGTTACCCCAGGAAAGTTGGTTTTCCTTAGGCCGATTGCTTACCGATTCGAAATATGGTGCTATCCTACTGTCATGGAGTGGTTCGATGTTTGAATATCTAATGCCTCAATTAGTAATGCCAACATATGAAAATACTTTATTGCATGCAACAAATATTGCCATGGTAAAAAGACAGATAGAATATGCTAAAAAACGTGATGTTCCTTGGGGCATTTCAGAATCTGGATACAACAGTGTGGATACCAATCTGAATTATCAATACCAAGCTTTCGGTGTGCCCGGGATAGGGTTAAAACGTGGACTAGAGGAAGACTTGGTCATAGCGCCTTACGCCACTATGCTGGCTTTAATGGTTGAGCCTAAAAAGGCAACATCCAATTTAAAGCGTTTATCGGAGGAAGGTTTTGAAGGCGAATATGGCTTTTTAGAAGCCATTGATTATACCAAAACACGTTTACCGCGTGGCGAAAAACATGTGGCCATCAATTCCTATATGGCTCACCATCAAGGGATGGGGTTTCTATCCTTTGCCTATGTTTTATTAAACAAACCCATGCAAAATCGATTTGCCTCAGAATTGCGCTTTCAGGCGACCGAACTTCTCCTACAGGAACGTATTCCAAAAAGATCCATTTTTTACGCACATACCGCTAAAATAACTGATATGCACACCAGTGCCGCAGATGCACAATTAAGAATTACAAATACGCCAAATACGCCAATCCCTGAATTACAATTGCTCAGTAATGGTGATTACCAAGTCATGGTGACCAATTCTGGAGGCGGTTACAGTCGCTGGAAAAACCTAGCTGTTACCAGATGGCGGGAAGATGCCATAAAGGATAATTACGGCATCTTTTGCTATATAAAAGATGTGGACAGTGGACATTTTTGGTCCAACACCTATCATCCTACCCTTCAACCTTACAAAATTTATGAGGCTATATTTTCTCAGGGCATGGTTGAGTTCCGCAGACAGGATTTTGATTTTGAAACCAAAACCCAAATTGTGATATCCCCTGAGGATAATGTAGAAATCAGAAAAATCAGGATTACAAACCGGTCGCAATCTCCAAAAACTATGGAAATTACCAGTTACGCAGAGATCGTTCTGGCCACTCATGCCTCCGATGAGTCACATCCGGCATTTAGCAACCTCTTTGTCCAAACAGAGATACAACCGGAATACAACGCCATATTTGGCACGAGAAGGCCCCGGTCTAAAAACGAAGTACCTCCTCATTTTTTTCATCTCATGGATGTATACGGAGCACACGTGGAAGAAGTTTCCTTTGAAACAGACCGGATGCAATTTATTGGAAGAGGGAAATCCTTAACCCATCCCCAGGCGTTGGATATCGGTAAATTGGCTGGCAATCAGGGAGCAGTTTTGGATCCTGTTATGGCTACCAAACAGCGTATAATCATTGAGCCACACACCACTGCAACAATCAATCTTGTATATGGTATTTGCGAAAGTCGTCAAGAGAGTGAGACGCTCATGCATAAATACAGAGATAAAAATCTTAGAAAACGAGCTCTGGACCTTTCATGGACGCATAGCCAAGTATTATTAAGACAGATCAATGCAACAGAAGCTGAAGCGCAGATGTTTGGAAAGTTAGCTGCTTCGATTATTTATTCCAATCCGGCATTGCGCGCCAATGAGGCAGTGATCAAAAGCAATTTTAGAGGTCAATCTGGACTATGGAGCCATTCAATATCAGGCGACCTACCAATTGTATTATTACAAATATATAATTTGGAAAACCTGGATTTAGTTACTCAAATGATCAAGGCCCATAGTTATTGGCTATTAAAAGGATTGTCTGTAGATCTTGTGATCTGGAATGAGGACCATGGATCATACCGACATGAATTACAAGATCAGATTGTAGGAATGATTTCGGCTGGTGACACATTAACTAGCCATATCCCTGGAAAAATATATGTAAAATCAATCGATCAAATTACCTCAGAGGACCATATCCTATTTGAAAGTGTTGCCAAGGTAATTATCACTGACAATAATGGCCCCCTATCAAAGCAAATTTCAAAGTTGTATAGAGAAATAGGTTCTTCTCCATTATTAGATGTCAAACAAAAGACTTCCGAAAAAAATAATCTCGAAAATGTAGTGATGCCAACCGACCTTAAATTTTTTAATGGAACAGGAGGTTTTACTGCAGATGGAAAAGAATATAAGATTCTAATTGATAATGAAGCAACCACGCCGGCCCCTTGGGTTAATATCATTGCAAATCCTACCATTGGAACCGTGGTTTCAGAAAGTGGCTCGGCCTATACCTGGGCTGTGAATGCGCATGAATATCGCATAACTCCCTGGCATAACGATCCAGTATCGGACACCAGTGGCGAAGCCTTTTATCTTCGGGACGAAGAAACCGGATTATTTTGGTCACCAGCACCATTTCCCGTAAAAGGCGAAACAAATTATATTACTACCCATGGCTTTGGCTATACCAACTATGATCATATAGAAAACGGGATATCTTCCGAAATGAAAGTGTTTGTGGACAAAGAGGCACCCATTAAATTTGTAATGCTTAGGATAAAAAATAATACCGACCAGCAAAGAAAACTTTCTGTTACAGGGTACTTGGAAATTATTTTAGGCAATGTCCGATCCAAAACCAATATGCATATTCTTTCAGAATATAATGTACAGAATGGCGCCTTGTTATTTCGAAACAGGTATAATGATGCCTTTGCCAATCGGGTGGCATTTTTTAAAATTATTGGAGTGAGCAAGTTTAGTAATACCACTGACCGATCGAATTTTATTGGCAGAAACAGAAACCTTTCCAATCCTCAGGCCTTGTACCGCCAGGATCTTAGAGGAAAAATTGGTGCCGGACGTGACACCTGCGCAGGTTTACAAGGAAAGTTTGATTTGCTGCCGGGGGAAGAAAGAGAGATTGCTTTTTTAATTGGCAGTGGTGATAACACATCTTCAGCGATTAAGCTCATTCAAACCTTTTCAGACCTGGATAGCGTCAATCAATCTTTTGATCAGATTAAGGATTACTGGAATGAGATCGTAAATACGGTCCAGGTTCAGACTCCAGATGATGCCTTAAATCTTCTGGCCAATGGATGGCTTACCTATCAAACCATTGCTTCCAGGTTATTTGCCCGCAGTGGATTCTATCAATCTGGAGGGGCCTTTGGTTTCAGAGACCAGATTCAAGATGTACTGTCTTTACTGCACAATAAACCCGAATTGGCACGGAAACAAATACTTTTAAATGCCTCACGACAATTTATAGAAGGAGATGTTCAGCATTGGTGGCATCCGCCAGAAGGAAGAGGTGTGCGTACAAATTGTTCTGACGATCTGTTATGGCTGCCATTTGCGGTTTATAGATATTTAAATGCTACGGGCGATTTGGGAATCTTGAAAGAGCACACTGGATTTTTAGAATCCAGACTGTTGCTTGACGGAGAAGATTCACTTTATGACCTACCGACGAGTGGAAGTTTAAGCACAGATTTATACCGACATTGTCGACTTGCCATAAAACATAGTCTCCGATTCGGAAAACATGGCTTACCGTTAATGGGTTCCGGAGATTGGAATGATGGTATGGATCAAGTAGGGAATAAAGGTAAAGGTGAAAGTGTGTGGTTGGCATTTTTCCTATATGACATTCTTTTAAACTTTGAGAAAGTAGCTAGTCAGTATGGTGATGCCGAATTTGCAGCCACCTGTAAAGACGAGGCTATTCAATTACAAGCCAATATTGAGAAATCTGCTTGGGATGGCGAATGGTATAGACGTGCCTGGTTTGATGACGGAACACCACTTGGATCAAAGATAAATGATGAATGTAGCATAGATGCCATTTCTCAAAGCTGGTCTGTATTGACTAATGCTGCTCCGGAGAAAAGAAGAATTCAAGCGATGGAGTCTTTAAATAAACACTTGATTAGAAGAGATATAAAAATCATCCAGCTTCTTGATCCGCCGTTTGATAAATCTGATTTGAATCCCGGATATATAAAAGGATATGTGCCCGGTGTAAGAGAAAATGGAGGACAATATTCCCATGCCGCCATCTGGACCTTAATGGCTTTTGCTGCACTTGGGGACCGAAAGACTGCCTATGAACTCTTTAGTATGATACAACCCATTAATCATGCTCTAAAACAGGATGATGTACAGGTTTATAAAGTAGAGCCCTATGTCATGGCTGCGGATGTTTACGCGAACGAAACCCATCGCGGTCGTGGCGGTTGGACCTGGTACACAGGTTCAGCAGGCTGGATGAATCAATTTATTATTAGCTCGATGCTAGGCATGGAACTATTGGTAGATCAACTTAAATTCACACCCTGCTATCCTGAAGAATGGCCTTCAGTCACAATCCATTACCGCTTCAAAACGACCACCTATAACATCACAATATATCAGAAAAAAGATATTGAAGGTTCGTGGTGGAAAATGGAAAATGAGCAAGGCAAAGGAGCTGTTGTTCCATTAAAAGATGATGGTATGCAACATGATCTTGAGGTTCATATTTTGATTTAAGAGATGTTTGAACACTTGCGAACTACTACATGTTAAATTCTTTCATTAATCGTAAGAAAACAGAAAGTTCAATAAAATAAATCGTCTCAACAGAAAATGCGAGTTTCGGCTTCCAGTTTCTATTTTAAAAAAAATTCTAAAAAATCGTACAACTGACCTGGGTCATTTCCTAAAACGATAAACCATTGTAAATTGGTATTATAATATATGTTATAGTTGTTCTTTGAAAACAAAAGATATGGATTCCTTGCTGTAGATGTACAGGGGAATCCTGCGTGACAAATGATTCTTAGAAGTTTGAGTTATTATATTGACTTTTTAGAAAGTGTATATTGCCTAAAGATTCCATAGACTCATTTGCACCAATAATCTGGGACGGTAAAGTGTCCCAGATTATTTTAAAACATTGGCTATCAACTACTGCAAAGAAAGTATAGCCGGTATGAGGCGATTGAATTTAGTTTATCAAGATCGGTGTTTTCAAAATTTCCAGAAATGGAGGACTTGATCGGCTGTTTGTTGGTAGAGATAAAGTGAATCGCTTCAACAGGAAACTGGAAGTTTCCGCTTCCAGTTTCTTTTCTAAAAAAAAGCTAAAAAATGCTGCAACTGACCTAGGTCATTTCCTAATACCATAAACCATTGTAAGTTAGCTGTATAATTACAGGTTAGACCGTTCATTGAAAACATATAATATAGGTTCTTGCTGTAGATGTACAGGGGAATCTTGGGTATCAAAGGTTTCTTAAAAATTTGAGTTATTATATTGACTTTTTCAAAGTGTATAATAGCATAAAATTTCATAGAATAATTTGTACCAGTAATCTGGGACGGTAAAATGTCCCAGATTATTTTATAAAATTGGTTATAAACTACTGTAAAGCAAGTATAACTAAGATGGAACGATTGAGTTTATTTTATTAAGATTGGCTAGTTGAGTGTTTTAGAATTTTAGAAAATAAAATACAAAATGAATCGATTGAACCTACGAATAAAATGAATCGTTCCAAAAGGAAACTGGAAGTTTCGGCTTCCAGTTTTTATCTTGAACATTTATGATAGAATTATCGCGTCCAATTTTGGTGGTCATTTTTTCTTTTATTTTTCGTCTCGAAATTGTGAATAAGATTATCAAAATACCTTTTTTGAAAAACATTTACTTGATGTAGGATTGAACAACATCCCCATGGCAGCAATATTCTTGTAAAAGCTTTAAGTGTATTGTGTTGACTTTCTTAAAAAGTGTATGCAATGTCTAAAGATTCCAAAGAATAATTTGCTCCAAGAATCTGGGACAGTAAAATGTCCCAGATTATCCTAAAAGCTATGGTTACCAACAGCTGAAAAGCAAAGTGTAACTCATATGAGGTGGTAATCTATGTAACCAGCACTTTATTTGTTTAATAGTCTGAGATAGGTTGGTTTAAACAATTAAACAGTGGTAAACACATGGACCACTTCATAAGAAACGAGAAGTTACGACTTCTCGTTTCTGTTTTAAAGCTATTTATAACACACAAAATATTTGTGGGTTCCTTTAAACCCTAACACTCAACAGGGCTATTAAGAATCATATCCAATTTTTGTATTTCGTCTGAAAAACCTCTTAAAATTAATAAATATTGGCCGCTATCCAAGAGTCTCAGATAGGTTGTTGCCTCGGTTTCAGTTACTCCTATTCCCCTAAAAATTCCGTAAGGTCCAGAAGATAGGGTAGCTAAATACCTCCCGTTTATTTTTTGGAGAAATGTAGATACCAAAGGACCCACTATAAAAATAAATCCACTTTCCGGATTATAAAACTGTCCAAAGTTTACGGTTTTGCCCAACAAATCTTTCCAATATGCTTTTATATAAGAAGTATTCTCTGGAATTTCCATGTCTTTATCGCTATAAAATTGGATGACCTTTCCTAAAATAGTCATCTGAAATTCAGAAGCATTTTTTTCTTTAATCTGTTCCAAAACATTCTCTAGTTGTGGAAGTTCTTGAAAAGCTTTAAAATAAACCTGTTTCTGCCTTGTATTATAGTTATCTGATGTCATTATCAACAATAAAAATATGGTGTAAAACCAAATGTTAACCCAATATAGCGCGATCGTTGAGCATTAGAAATGATGTAGGTCAATTGGCATCAGAAGGACTGCTAGTATTATGAAGTATGAAAGTCATCATAAGAACAACAACTGAGCTACATCATTTTGTACACCACTTTCTCTTTATATTTTTACTGTATAGAAATAACTCAAATAATCAATATCATGAAAAACAATAATGTAAAACTAGTTCTCTCGTTTTTAACTGGTGCAGCAATTGGCACAGGACTCGGTATTTTATTTGCTCCAAATAAAGGAAGTGAGACCAGGGAAAAAATAAAACTGACAGTAACCGAAGCGACACACGAAATTTCAGATCGGTTAAAACATGCCAAAGAAGAACTTACCAAAACTGCAAACGAAAAAAAGATAGCTTTCGAGAAAAAATTAGATGCTACCCTATCCAACATGAGCTATAAGGCTGAAGATATCATCACCTCTTTGGAGGCCAAATTGGAAGATCTAAAAAAGAAAAACGCGCGATTGCAAAAATAGAGATCAATGGCTTTGTCCAGGAATTATTGTTGCCATACATTCAAACTATAACAGAACAAAGCCAATCTAGTGAGAAAAAACTAAAACAAATGGGGCAACTAGCAATGTTATAAAATCGCACCCGTTGGGTTAAATCGATACTCTTGTTAGCCCCATTGGTTGAACATAGAGCAGTTGAGTATTGAAGTAGACCATATAATAAGTTTTACCTCATTGAGTCGTACTGTTCTTTTCCTACCCAAATATCACAATTTCCTCAAGGGCTTCTATATCTTCCAATACAATTCTTCTGCCAGACCCAATGGTTATTAAACCTTCATCCTTAAAGTCGGTGAGCATACGTATGGCTGTTTCTGTTGCCGTACCAATAAGACCTGCAAAATCCTCTCTAGCAATGCTAATACCCTTATCTTCACTATCGATTAAAATACGTTGGTTATGTATATCTAACAATGCCTTTGCTACACGTTGCCTTACAGTTCCATACGCCACATTTACCATTTGTTCTTGCGTCTCCACCAGATTGTTAGAAATTAAGCTTACAAACTTATTAGCAACTTCTTTGTTTCCATGCATGAGGGTTTTAAAATCCGATTTGGGAATTTCGTAAAGTTCAACATCTTCAAGCACCGTAGCAGTTTCAATGTATTTACCTGTATCCGTCAATAATGATAACTGGCCAAAAAAATGTCCAGCACTGCACAAGCCTGTTACAAACTCTTTTCCTTTTTCAGTAGATTTATAGGTCTTGACAACGCCGCTGTGTATGAAATACAGGGAGTTGGCCGCACTCCCTTCCATATAGATGACATCTCTCTTATTGAATTTTTGTGGCGAATAGTCTTTGGATAAATGATCTAAATCCATATAGGTTGAGGCCGCTTCAATAAATTCGGAAACGCCTTCAATGGTTTTAGAGTATTCCTTTTTCAAAAAGTCGTGTTTTTTCATTCGGCATTCTATAGCCTCTAATAATTCGTTTTCACTAAAAGGTTTGGTCAAATAATCGTCTGCACCTAAATTCATACCTTTCCGCATGTCTGTCCTTTCTGTTTTGGCGGTGAGAAAAACAAATGGAATACTTGCTGTTTTTGCATTTTTATTTAAGTCACGTAATACTTCATAGCCATCCATTTCTGGCATCATAATATCACAAACAATAACATCAGGAAGTAGCTGTTTTGCTTTTTCAAGTCCAATTTTTCCGTTTTCTGCGGTGGCAACTTTATAACCTGCAAGCTCTAGAATGTCGGCAGTATTTTCGCGAACATCCACATTGTCTTCAATTATTAGTACTTTTTTCATAGACATATTTATTAATCATCATCAAGTCTTTGGCAATCTCACGCCATTTCATTTATTTGCTTTTAGAGGAAATTCAACCCAAAACGTAGTGCCACTATTTAATTTACTTCTAAAACGAATCCTCCCATTCATCAATTCGGTGTAACTTTTTACAATATTTAAACCCAATCCTGTGCCTTCGATATTGGCAGCATTCTTTGCCCTAAAAAAGCGATCAAATAAAAACTGTTGCTCTTCTATTGGGATACCAATGCCCTGATCTGAAATTTCTATGATCACCTTGGCTTGGGTTTGGGAGATTTTAAAATCTATCGGTGTTGACTCCAATGCGTATTTTGATGCATTGGACAATAGGTTGTTTAGAATAAGACGTAATAATTTTTCGTCCAAATCCACATAGAGTACTTCACTATCACTCCTAAAATCAATTCCTTGCCCTGCTTTTAAGGTTGGATAGATTTCTTTAATTATCAATTTAGAAAAAGAAACTAAGTCGATTCGTTTTGGCGTTGGTACTACCTGTCCTTCTTCTAATTTGCTCAAGGAGAGAAAGTCATTAAGGATCAACACAAGATTATCCACATTCTTTTCAATTTGAGCCACATACTTTTCTCGTTTAATCTCATTCCCTTGATCATTTTGCTTACCAATTAAAATTGCAGATGTAAGTATGGCACTTAACGGAGTTCTAAATTCATGAGAGGCCATTGAAACAAAACGCGACTTCAATTCGTTTAATTCTTGCTCTTTTCTTAAGGCGCTTTGTATCTTAAATTCAATTTCCTTTTGGTTGGAAATGTCGTTATAAACGTGCAATGCATAACTTATTTGATTATTATCATCAAATAAAGGGGCAGTATTTGTAGCGAAATATCTGTTTTTATAAGAGATTTCAAAAGAGAGGTACTGTCCAGAAAGTGTTTTTTTGAAATTTTCTTTAATTCGTGCTTTTCGTTTTTCAGAAAAAACAGTAATATCTTTAAGAATTGTACCGTTGGTAATGAACTGTTTTAATCCTAATTGAGTTAAAGCCTCACCTTCGGCAAAGAGTACTTTAAAATCCTTGTTCACGACAACAACAAAGCCATTTGGGAAATTTTTAGCAATTGCTGAGGCCATGTTCTGACTTGCCACAACTTCACTTTCTATTTGTTTGGTGAGGAGTATTTGGTCTTCGAGATGGAGATTAGATGCCACCAATTCCTTTACAGTTGCCATAACTTCTTGGGTGCGCTCTTGAACTTTATCTTCCAATTCTTGAGCATATTTCTCTAACTGCTTTTTATTCTTTTCCAACATCATAGTGTGATTATGATTTTCAATGGCAATACTTGCCAGATAGGTCAAATCTAAAAGCATTTCTTTTTCGTTGGTTGAAGGTTGCTTTGTAAATGCGCTATAAACACTAAACGTACCCAACACTTGATTGGTAGATGACATAATAGGAAATGCCCAAGAAGATTTTAAACCATTCTTTTTGGCCATTTCTTTATAATCTCTCCATAGCACACTAGTTTCAATATTAGAAACAATAACATCTTTTCGCAAAAATGACGCAGTACCACTAGATCCCACATTTGGACCAACTACAGTGCCTTCAATACAATTGCAGAATGATTTTGGCAACTTTGGTGCTGCCAATACGTGCAATGATTTGTCTTCATTATTCAAAAGTAAAATAGAACCCATGCAATTTTTAAGATGTGCTTCTGCCGTTTCAATAATTTTTTCAGCAATGGTTTTTAAAGGTTTGTATTGCGCTATTAATTCTAATATTTCTTGCGTTCTATCCTTTAGGTCTTCTGCTTTAGCCTTATTTGTTACGTCGTTCTGAATACCAATAAAATGGGTTAATTTATTCTCCTTGTTATGTACAGGCGTTATGGTCACCTCATTCCAAAAGAGAGTCCCATCTTTTCTGTAGTTACGTAACACGACATTACAAGCTTGGCCATTTAAAATGGCATTTTTCATTATAGTGATCTCTTCTTGATCTCTTTCATCATTCTGTAAAAAATGGGTATTCTTACCTAAGATATCGTCTTTATTGTATCCTGTCAATTTCTCAAAAGCCTCGTTACAATAAACTATAGGTGTTCCTGGTTTTTGAGCATCTGAAATTACAATACTATTGCTAGCGGAAGCCAATGCCCTGTCCTTAATAAGCAGTTCTTCCTCTTGGGCTTTTTTATTTGTAATATCCCGGGCTATGGTCAACGTTCTGTTCTTGCCCAATGGCACCAAACGGGCCTCAAAGACCATCGGTCCGGATAAAGTGTCTATTTCTACCTCAAGAACTTCCATCGTCTTTGTTTTTCCGACTCTCCTAAAAGCTTGGATAAATTTTCTATACACCATTGAAGGTGCAATTTCCAGGATATTTTTGCCCAGCATTTGTTCCTTTGGCTTTGGCAACCACATAGGATTTTGGGCATACAATTCAATTATGTTTTGATGTTCATCCTGGACCGAAATCAAATCTGGAAGAGCAGCTAAAATAGCTTTACTTCTCACCTCCTCCTCCTCGATTCTCTCTTTTAGTTTTTGTTTCTCAGTGGTATCCCGAATGATGGTCAGAAGGCTATGGTCGCTCATAAGTACCACACGTGCCTCATAATGTTCAATTTCCTTTTCACCTTTATAGCTATATTCTACAATTTGCATTTCTCCGGTAGCTATGGCTTTTTGATGAGACACGATCATTTTTTTATAAAGATGGGATGGTAATACGTCTTTCATATTTAAGCCAATGAACTTTTCCGGTGGCATAAATAATTTTGTTGGATTGTTGGCATACCAATCTGTATAATTGCCCTTACGATCTTGGATGAAAGTCATATCCGGCATAGCAGATATCAAAGCTTTCATTTTGGCTTCGTTTGCTTTTATAGTAAGTTCCTGCTCCTTTTGCACGGTTATATCGGTTACAAAGCCTTCTAAGGCTATTGCCTCATTTTGGTTGTTATAAATGGCTTCGCCCTTTACCCAAACGTACTTTATACTACCATCTTTATGTTGGATGCCATGCTCAAAATCATAGGATGTTCTCTGTTTTATGGCCGTTTGTATATCTTCCCAGACACTGTCGCGATCTTCTTCCAAAATAAGGTCTCCATAAATTATAGTTCTGTTTTTAAAATCTTCATATGGATAACCTGTAATTTCTAAACACCCCTCGCTGATATAATGCATGGTATAATCTCTATTGTTTTCACAGCGAAATAAAATACCTTTCACATTATTAATCAAGGTATTAAATTTACGATTGCTCTCAATCAGCTTATCGTTTGTTTGTTTAAGTTTTTCAAAATTGCTTTTACGTATTGTGGCATCTCTTAAAAAAGCAATAGTCACATGTTCTCCTTCAAATAGCGTTGGACTTAAACTAATATCCAAACTAAATTCTGTTCCGTTTTTTTTAATTCCCCATAAATCAAGATGTTTATTTAATGCTCTGGGTTTGGGGTTCTCAGAATAGGATTTTATATGTTTCTCGTGTGGTTGTTTATATTTTTTAGGAATTAAAATATCAATATTATTACCCAGTAACTCTCCAGCGCCATAACCAAAAATATGTTCGCAAGCAGGATTGGCCATTAAAATATGCCCATCTTTTCTGACAACTAAAATACCTTCGACAGAAGCTTCAAAAACAGTTTGGAACAAGTCTTTATTTTTTGTTTTGTTATTCATCTGTATAAAATATATTAATAAATAAAAAGATGCTCCATTCAATCAGACAGGCATAATTGCGCCACGTGATTTATGAAATCTCATCGTAACGCTATCAACCACAAGTCTCTCAACTAAAGCGCCGAATGATGGCCAATTAGTCTTTCCTGTAAAGTTAAAAGGTTTGCCTTTCATTTAATATGATATTCATCATAATAGCAGACCTGTGCCCCTGTTCTTGAGAAACACCAAAATTGATTATTCACGGACGCAAACTAGTACCGTAATTGGTAAATGCTATTGTTCAGAACAGCTTAACTGGGCTAAATCGAATTCCATGCGATTCAATAAAAGCGGTTATTGATCCAAATATCAAATAACCTCATTTTAAAGTTATAAATACTGAGCAAAGTCATGCTAACTCCTTGGGTTTATTCCTAATTTTGCTTCATTTGGCATGAGAATGATCAACCAGGGCAAAAAGAATTGTCAAACACATTCAAAAATTACATTTCAGAAAGCTTGGCAAGGCAATATGATAACGAAATTGATGGATAATCCCATAAAACAGTATTTCAGAGCACAAAATGTCTTGATTTGAACATTCTGTGAAAGCTAAACATAATAATGGAATTTCAATTCCAGTTGATAGGTTTAATTATGCTTTGCACATATAGAAAATGCTGTAAAGATTTAAGGACGCGAAAATCTGTGGTATTCACATATCATTCTTATGCTAAATCAGAAACATATAGACGTCATTTGCCATCATTTATTTTCTAACAATCAGTAATAAACCCAATACTTTCCAATTATGCACTACCCAGAAAAGAAATTGCAAGTAATATCAGGAGTCATTGATTCGGTAATTGATAAAATTTTGGAATTTGAATCAAAATACAGAGTCCAATTGGACAATGTGCATCCAAATTACACCCAAAGTGCCAGGAATCTGATTCATTACCTTGCCCTGCGCTCTTTTGACATCAGCGACTTACAGGAAAAATTGGATGAAATTGGTTTGCCAATCTCTCCAGAATCCAAAAATAGCATTTATCACAGATTACTGAATTTCAAAACCATCCTTAATAGTTTATTGAACATTGATCCACCCGCTCATGAGGACATCCATCTCACGAACAAGGAAGCAAAGATCATTCAGCATCGCAATAGTCAAGTGATTTTCGGAACGATAAAGAACAAAAGGGAGACGGCCATTATGATAACCCAGCCAACTGAGGCCGCAACTGATAAAAACTTTGTTGAATCCTTGTTGAAACTGGGAATGGATTGTGCCAGAATCAATTGTGCACATGATGATGAGATTGTTTGGAAACAAATCATAAACAATATTAAAGAGGTTGAAAACGAATGTAAGATTGCGATGGATCTTGCAGGTCTAAAAATAAGAACGGGCAAAATAACGCCCGGAGCCAAGGTAATTCACATAAGACCGAAGCGGAACATGTTGGGCAAATTAGTAGCGCCTGCAAGGGTCTGGTTGGCTCCAAAAGGAATAGAACCACCAAAGGGCAAGCAAGTAGATGCGGTCATTACTGTTAACGAGAAATGGATCAATAAAAGTGAAAAAGGCAGCACGATTGTCTTTAAGGATGCACGAGGAAAAAAGCGTAAGATCATTATTGACGAGAAAGAAAACAACGGCATTTGGGGTTTATGCAACAAGTCGGCCTTTGTAACCATTGAAACCGTATTAAATGTGTTTTTTGAGAAAAACACCACCTTTGAGGTCCACAGTGTTCACGATTTGGAACCATTGGAAGCGATCATCTTCCTGTCCAATGGCGATCTGCTGAGACTCGATAAGGAGCCCATCTCAGGAAATCCAGCTGTCCTTGACGATGATGGCAATATTGTTGAAATAGCCCATATTTCGAGTACTTCACCCGAATTTCTGAACAATGTACAGGTTGGAGATCCCATCTTTTTTGATGACGGCAAGATTGGAGGCACGGTCATAGAGACCCATCCTAAATATTTGATTATTGAAATCACCAACGCAAAAAAGAAAGGTGGCAAACTCAGAGCCGATAAAGGGATAAACCTACCTTCCAGTAAAATCGATTTTAGCGGCCTGACCGATAAGGACAAAAAAGATTTAAAATTTATAGCGAAAAACGCTGATATCGTCAATTTTTCGTTTGTAAACAATAAAGAGGATGTCGCCGCTTTATTGGAAGAATTGAAAAAACTGAATGCCAATCTTGGCATAGTCTTAAAAATTGAGACATCAGAAGCCTTTAGGAATCTGCCAAGTATTCTGTTAAAAGCCATGGAAAACTATCCTATCGGAGTCATGATTGCCCGAGGCGATTTGGCCATTGAAACCGGTTGGAAAAATTTTGCCATCATCCAGGAAGAAATAATACAAATTTGCGATGCCGCACATTTACCAGATATTTGGGCCACGCAGGTTTTGGAAAATTTGACAAAAAAAGGGATTCCCACCAGGGCAGAAATCACCGATGCGGCAATGGCACAACGCGCCACCTGCGTCATGCTGAACAAAGGGCCTTATTTAGAGCAAACCGTTAAGATGTTGGATCAGATTCTGTGCAAAATGCAGCGGATCCAAAACAAAAAAGGAGCCTTATTGCCACAGCTGGAATTCAATGAAAATCTATAAACCACCTATTAAATTTTAAGTAGGTATTATCAGGATTTGCGCATAAAAAATGATGTTCAATGGCATTAGAACCAGCATGACGTTTATCGAAATGTCTGACCCAAATCATTTGGCCTAATTTATTTTCAATATAACTTAAACAATTAAAATTATTGAAAATAAAGAAGTTAATAAAATTTATGGAGTTTTATTGTTGATCTCAGGATTGTCGATCAAAAGCACAAATCCCTCTGATAGATGTCAGCCATAAACCTTTCAGACCAATAAATAGGTCCACATATAATATCATCATTAAAGATATAACACCTCTATTTTCCAAACCAGGCAAGTCGTTATTCGTGACGAAATTAACCTACGATTGGTTTACAAACTATGTAAAAAATAAACGCAATGAAATTTAAAGATAGAATTGAAGCTGCCAATTTGTTAGCAGAAAAACTTGCAACCTATAAAAACAAGAACGCCATAATCTTGGCTATTCCACGAGGTGGAGTACCCCTGGGAAATGTTGTTGCAAATCAACTTAAATTACCCTTAGAGGTGGTGCTTTCCAAAAAAATAGGGCATCCGCTTCACAAAGAATTCGCCATTGGCGCAGTGACCTTGGGAAGTCGGGTTTTAAGTGATTCTGCCTCTCAAGTCTCTGACGGTTATATTGAGAAAGAAACCAAAGAAATCAGAGCCTTACTTTCCGAACGTTATCAAGATTATTATGGCAAAAAAGCACCGCTTAAATTAAAAGATAAGATTTTAATTATTGTAGATGATGGCATTGCGACTGGCAACACCATCATGTCAACCATAGAAATGTTGCATGCAGAGCAACCTGAAAAAATAATCGTGGCCATTCCCGTGTCTCCTAAAAGCACTTTGCAAAAGCTTCAAGACTCACCATATATTGATGAAGTTATTTGTCTTTCGGCTCCGGCTAATTTTATGTCTGTTGGTCAGTTCTATGAAGACTTTGAACAGGTTGACGATGCAGAAGTAAAAGCCATATTAAAGTCAAGAATGTCCTAAGTTTGAATAATAAATTGTCTTATTCACTCTAATCAGCTTCAGCGCATTCATAGCGGCTGTAGGATATAAATTCATATTTTGCTTTTCTAAAAATTTTAATTGCGCATGATATCAAACTCAGGTTTCCAATTATTTGGTTGATGCACAAGAACTCATGGTCATTGTAGTCTATCCAACTGTGTGGCAGCACGTGGTAAAAGCACTAATTGGCGTAAATAACCAACGTATTTTAATCTAAAGTGATATTAATGGAATTAATATTATAGAAAAAGACCTTAAAACATAGAAATATGTTTTAAGGTCTTTCTTTAGGGGTTTATCCAAAACTTATCGTCTACTTAACATCTGCATTTTAGATAAGCGCGTCCTTGGCGTCTTTTACAAATTCCGAAACGTTCTGAGAAGCATCTGTAACTGATCTTTTTATTTTTCTTCTGGTTTTACTGCCTTTATATGGCGCAAAAAGAATTCCAAGTCCAGCACCGAGTGTTGCACCTGTTAAAAGTGCGAGCATTAATTTTCCATTACAATTTTTCATGATTTTTT
>Ga0208015_1000348_pt1 | contig 27394 bp, 20 predicted proteins | sample 26BtaG_FD_184101 | JGI IMG/M metagenome (GOLD analysis project Ga0208015, IMG submission 184101) | Marine viral communities from Cariaco Basin, Caribbean Sea - 26B_WHOI_OMZ_CsCl (SPAdes) (version 2) | ecosystem: Environmental > Aquatic > Marine > Oceanic | place: Caribbean Sea: Cariaco Basin...
GGATATTCGTCTTTGGCTTCAATGAGCATGCGAACCGCACGCTCTTTCATTTCAGGGGTATAGTTTCGTGTTTTCATTGTCGTATTCTCTCAGAAAGTTGAGTCTCCGACAATCTCGGGGCGGTTCAAAAAGTAGTCAAGTAGAGTTTGAACCTATCATTGCCAAGCTGTCAGAAGATAAGATAAAACAATACTTGGCTGTGGCTTTGTCTGACGTGATCAAGCCTTTGGGTATTAAGCCACTTCCCTTTTCAAGGTTTTTATATTACGCCAGTTACTACTGGGAGGAGCTGGAGGGCGCTGATATTGATCATGCTTCAGTTGGGGTGCTGCGAGGTATGCATAACACGGCTGGACTGAGCACGCAGGACTTTGGTCGGTTTTTGAACCAAAAACATCAGCATAAAGAGGAGCCGTATGTTCTAGAACATATTTTGACGCTGTCTATCAGCAAAAACTCTGTTAATCAAAACGAGACATCTAGTAGTAGTTCTACCAAAAAGATAGAGGTTAGAAAGTCTGATTTAATTATGAACCTGACTAAAGACTTCAAAATGGATAAAAAACAGAAAAAGAAAAAAACCAGCAAAAAGCCACCTACTCTTATCGAAAGAGTACAAAAACGCTATGAACAATACGATGACTTAAGTGAAAAAATTTTATTAGATTGGGTGCTAAGTTTACTCAATCGAAAAGAGTCAAAATCACTTAGTAATGAGTCTATTTTGAAATATATTAGGACCATAGGCTATGAATGGTTATATTTCACAACAGCGCAGCCGCTTGATATTTGGTCAGAAGAAGAGTTTGAAGAGCTCTATGAAGACATCTTAGAATACAAAGCTGTCGTACGAAACAATACTGATATTGGATATTCTGCCAATTTATTAAAGAGTATGCACAACTTTGCCAAAAGCAAATACAACCTTCCCTCTGTGAATTTCCAGCAGTCCAAAAATGGTCGGCGTGTACGTGCGGAGCTGATATCACCGCAAGCGTACCAAGCCATTATTACGCAGATACTGGGTTCTGTAGATATATTGGAGCGGGAGATGTTCGCGCTTTTATTTATCTTAGTCTATCGTACTGGGATGCGCAAAAAAGAGCTGTTGGGTCTTAAGTATAATGACATCGAAGGCTTAAAAACAGCTGTACCATCAGTGGTGATAAGGCCCAATAGCTACCGTCCAACTAAAACTCAAAGTAGTATTCGCCGCGTTCCCTTATTTGCTCTCCTCAAACCTAATGAGCTGAATTTTTTTATTAATTTTGTGCAGAGTAATATTGGCGACAGTTCAAACAAATTTATCTTTACCTTATCATCGGATCAGCGCCCTATTGATGACCATGTTCCGTTGCAGTTACTCAAACGAGTCTTAAAAGACATATCGGTAGATGATAATGTAGCAGAGCATACTTTTCATGGGTTTAGGCATACGGCAGTGAGCAACCTATCTTTAGCGCTAGTAGGCCATTCAGATCTCGTAGAAGCACTCACCGATTATGACGAAAGCGACGTATTGCGTATAAAAGAAGGCCTACTCGGGGAGCATACCAAGGGACAAGATCGCTGGTACGCTCTATCAGGTATAATGGGACACTTATCGCCTGAGCGGAGCTTTGAGTATTACAATCACTTTGCTACTCTGATGGCTACTTATGCGTTGAGTGTTGCTGACATCGGACTACCCAAACAAACACTGTGTAACATTACCAAATCTACTAAAATTAGCCCAAGACAGATCAGTGATAATGCTGACATTGATGATAACGGTATGATCAATATGCCTAGTATACGTAAGCTGTTATTTAAAAATATCATAGAAGGCAAACGCAAGTCACCGAAATTTACGATCGAAAGCCGTGCTAAGCAATTTCTCTTGAGTACCAATACGCCAGCCAATAATGAGCTGTTTGGTCGTTATGGTCTAAACCGAGTACAACTGCTACTACAGACCTATGATAAAAAGATGCCTTTAAGTAAAGCGGCCCAGTTGGCAAATATGTCTATTCACGATGCAAATATTTTAATAAAACGTGCCAGCGAGATTACCGATATCACTACCAAACGCGGCAAACCTCGCTTTGTTAAGCTATCAGATTCAAACACCCCTGTACTGAGTCCACTGAACATTCAATACCAAAGTGATTTAAGATTGCTATCGCTTTTGTTAAATAATGCCTACCGTCTACGAGAAAAGTCAGGGACTGACTGGACTTGGTTTATTGAGATATGTCGTGAAAAACTGTCTGTTAGCAGAGCATACCTACCATTTAGAACAGAAGATGAGAAGGCGTTGCAGCGTTTCATTGATATCGCTGAGAAGCTGTTACCTTTGAAGCGTTGGCTAATGAGTAGCAACGAAGCTTTATTGATGAAAACTATTTCATCTACTGACTATCAAGACATTAAGCGGCAGTCTAACTGCTCATTAGAAGCTATTCATATCGGTATTGCTAGCCGAGATCCTAGAGCTCAAACGAACAAATGGCAGTACTCGCCGCTAATAAGGTTTTTTGTACATATGATGCTGATTACAGATGAAAATTTATCTATTAGGGATAGTAAATTATAGGTATTTTGTTGACTTGAGAATTAAATTTAGTAAATATATTTTAAAACGTATATCTTACTAAGCTTACTTGATTCTAAATCTCTTTTCATTAAACATAATAAAGCCGACTGAATTCAGTCGGCTTTATTATGTTTAATATTAGCATAATCATATTCACTTCAATTTCTCTCATCTATACCAATACTATTATTAGGAGTTCATGCGAGTCAAAACTCTTTACTTCCTATTTCTTACTAAAATATAAAGATTCTTTCCAAAATATGAATTATGTATATACTTATGTAATGTTATATTATAACATTACAATTAATCTCAGTACTGATTTGTATTCATGTAACTTTTAATTTTGGTAAAACTATGTCTAAGTCATTCAATATCAATGAGTTAAGAGGTATTCATTACACTCCTACACCACCCTCCAATTTTAGTATCAAACATACAACGGTTATATTCTCAGTGACTGCTGCTCTAAGCATGGCAGGCTTACCTGTCATGGCGGCAGAAATTCAGTCAACAAACAGTGAGCTTACTACCTCTGCTGATAACGGGTTATCCGATATGACGATGCCCTCAACCACTTTAGATACGATTGTTGTTACCTCAAACCCTTTACTCCCGCAAGCAAATGAGATGGCTACAGCAACCAGCATTGTTACTGGTGAGGCGCTAGATTCTCAGGTCAACAGTACGCTTGGCGATGCATTGGCAAACGAGATAGGCGTATCTACTGACAGTTTTGGACAAGGCGCGAGTCGACCAATTATTCGCGGACAGAGCGCACCGCGTGTTCAAGTCATGCAAAACGGCTTGACTGTACAGGATGCTTCACAGATTTCTCCAGACCATCAAATATCTGTGCCCATATTGGGTGCAAGACAAATTGAGGTCATAAAAGGCACATCAGCGTTGATGTACGGTGGCGGCGCTATAGGCGGAGTGGTCAATATCGTTGACAACACCATTCCAAACCCGTCGTCACAGAAAAACCTAAACGGCAAAGTGTCGCTAATCGGTCAACAAGCCACCGATGGGTATCTTGGGTATGCAGAGCTCAATGGCGGTATCGGCGATAATTGGCTTTGGAGTGGGCGTTATCAAAAAACGGACAAAGGTAATATTCAAGTACCGCATTGGGACACGGATGAGATTAGCAACAGTTGGTATACTCAAGATAATGGCAGTATTGGGCTATCGTATGTGACTGATTTGGGTTATATCGGTGGTTCATACCAACGTCAGTCTTCAGAATATGGTCTGCCATTCCACGTCCATAGCGAATGCTCGCCTGATAGCAATAATCCTAACAGTCTTAGCTGCGCAGGTGAGCACGACCATGACCACGCTCATGGAGAGGCGCCTTATGTTGATTTGACTTCAGACGTCTATCAGCTCTATGCCGAGCGGCAGATACCTATGATAGGGGTTGATAATATCAATGCCAAGATTAGTTATACCGATTATCGCCATGATGAAATAGATGAAGGCGTGGCTGGCACTACTTTCAAAAACAGTGCCATCAGTGCGCGTACCCAAGCAACCCATGCAACTTATAAAACAGGCAATTTAGGGTTTATGAAAGGGGTGGTTGGCTTAGATTACACCAACAGTGAGTTTTCAGCGGTGGGACTAGAAGGTTACCTTCCAAAAACGGATCGTACTCAAGTGGGACTATTTTTTATTGAGCGACTCACGCCGAATTACCTTGGTGCAAAAATAGAAAATGTCGATAAATTTGCTGACAATACGTTTTCATCATCTGATGAACATGCAGGTCACAATCATGGTGGTAGAGCAGATTCTACTGATGAAAGCACTAACGCCATCGTCAGCAAGCAAGGAAGAAGTCCTTGGTACATCGAATTTGGCGGTCGTCAAGATTTTCAAAACCTGACTGATACCGAAAATAATATTGACAAAGCACATACTGGTACTTCTGTCAGCTTAGAGGGTGGTAAGTACCTTACGCCCAACACACAACTGTCTGCAAGAATCAGTCATTCTGAAAGACTACCCTCCTCACAAGAGTTATTCTCTAATGGTGCCCATCTGGCAACCAATACTTGGGAGCGCGGTAATGATCAATTAAAAGAAGAGTCAACCAATGGTGTAGAACTTACATTGCGCTTTGACAATGGCGATAGCTTTGAGACCAGTATTTCTGCTTTTTATAATGACAGCAAGGACTATATCTACGCTAAAACACAAGATGTCGTTACAGAAGGAGAGTCGGCAGGTTTTAGATTGGTTGACTACGTTCAAAGCGATGCCAAACATTATGGCGGTGAAATTCAATCACGCTATTATCTGAACAACAGAATCAGTATCGGCAGCTTCGCTGATATCGCATTGATAACGCTAGACAGTAATGATCTTACCAGTAAATATGCCCCAAGATTGGTGGCCCCTCGAATTGGTGGTGACATTACAACTCAATTTGGTCAGTTCGATTTGGTACTCTCTGGCTATCATCGCTTTGAGCAAGACCACATTGCTGACTTTGAGACCAATACGCCAAGCTACAACATGGTTGACGCCAAGCTTGTCTATCACAGTCCTAGCGCTTATGACTATACCGCCTTCCTTCAGGTTAATAACCTTTTAAATGAGCTGGCATACAATCATGCCTCCTATTTGGTTGAACACGTGCCTATGCCGGAGCGTTCATTGAATGCTGGGGTGACCTATCGTTTTTAACCGTCAGTTCTCTAAGTACTGGCTTGTCTGACTTCTTGACAATAATTAGTAAAAAATCATACCCATGAATGGAGCACCTTTATGATTCAGTTTCACCCACTAAGTAAATCTATTGCACTAGCTTTATCTACTTTGTTAACGGTTACAGCGCTTAGCGGTTGTGGCTCAGATGATGATCGCAAAACACCAACAACGCAACCAGGCCACGATCACGATCACGATCATGATCATGATCATGATCATGATGAAGAGTCAGAGGTAACCGCTGAGCTAAGGCAAGGGCGGATAATGATTACCGAAAAAAACAGTAATAAAGCTTATGTTTATAGTCTTGCTCAAAACAAAGTTATTCAAAATTTGGATTTAACAGGTCAAGCTGATGCGCTTCAAACCAGTCCAGATGGTAATTATATTCTAGTACTCGACCGTACCAACCAAGGGGTGAATTTTTACCATAGTGGACTGGAAATTGAAGACCATGGCGACCACGATCACCCCTACGCTCGAGACGTCAGTAAGATGCCACTACAGTTAAATTACACCCGTCCTGTACATTATCAAACGTATGGCGAGCAAGCTGGATTGTTTTTTGATGGCTTAGGTGCGGCAGGTAATCCAATAGATAACCCTACACAGGCAGCTGGATTTGCCCTAGTAACAGATAAAGATATTGCAAATGGCAAACTTCTTTATCAAAAATTAAACACCAACATGCATGGCACAGCAGAGCCTCGCGGGAATTATGTTATCAGTACAGGACGTTATGATACAGTGGGTAGTCCACTCGCTGATACAATCAGCGTCTTTGAACGTCACAATGATCATTATCATTTAAACCAGACGTTTGATACCAAATGTCAGGGTCTGCATGGCAGTGGCAGCGTGACTGACTTTAGTGTTTTTGCTTGTAGTGATGGTATTTTGAGTGTGAAGCAAACTGATGATGCGTTTAGTGCTGAAAAAATCACCTACCCTGCCAGCTTGATCAATAACCAGTGCATCAATGAAGATGGTAGCAGTAGTGCCGCTCGAATCGGTTCGTTTGTAACCAACCATCATCACAACTATTTAGTTGGCACGGCCTGTGGTCAACCATACCGTATTGATCCTGCTAGTAAGAATGTTGCTCCTATTGTTTGGACGTCCAATAACAGTCGCCGAGTTGTCAGCTATGATTTTGATGCTCATGGAGAACATTTAATGCTACTTGACGACGCAGGAACCTTACATCTGCTTGATGTGACGCAGAACTATAAACAAGTAGCCGCATTGAATATTATACCGAATGGAATCAAGAACTATAGTCATGGTGGCCCATCTTTGATCGTTAATCCGAATACTGAGATGGTTTACGTGATGGACAGTGAGAGTCAGCAAATCATTACCATCAATCCTGATGCTAAAAAAATTGAGTCAAAAATGAAATTGGCCTTTGCACCATCGCAGTTGGCTTGGTTCGGGGTGAAAACTGTACACGACGATGAGCATCATCACGAGTCCTAACCTACTTTTTATAGAAACTTAAATTTTTAGACTGAACCCCATGAGTTAATTGTCGCTCATGGGGTTCAGTTTTTAGTAGAATAGACAGTTGTTAAGTAACAATTATATTAGCGTAGATGTAGATGCTCCCCTTTTCATACTTGACTGCTAATGAATAGATTGAGACAAATCTGAGAGCTGTTATAGTCATTCGAAGCTTAATCAATTGAGTTCAGACTGTATGCCGTCGTTTTATACGGGTTAGACAGCTTTAGTGATAATAAAGCCACTATTGGCATAAACAAACTGGGTATCCAAAGACAAGCCTCTAAACCAAATTCTTAATACACCCACCCTGATAACACCATTCCAATCAGCTAGCCTGCGCACTTAGCCAGAGTTATGCCTTAAAAGGGAGTGTGTTCGCGCTCCCTTTTTTAAATTCGAAAATACTTATTTGGATTCCATTCCCGCCAAGGTCATACCGAAGCGTATAATGGTCGCGACCACCAAAAGCGAGCCAACGCCAAGTGCCCAAAAAATCAGTAACCATTTGAACTGGTGAAGACTTTTTTTCATCGTACTTTCCTCCAAACTAACTTACTTACATAAAAGGCTGGCTCTCTGTAAACACCAATCTTTTTGCTATCTGCTTTCTAATGATAACCATCGGTATCTACGACTTTTCCACGGAACACTCGATAAGACCAAAAGGTATAAATCAAGATGACAGGCACAATAAACACAACGCCGACTAAGGTAAATTTAAGGCTAGACGTTGGTGCTGCGGCCTGATAAATCGTAATACTCGGTGGAATAATGTTTGGCCAAAGACTAATACATAACCCTAAATATCCTAAAAACAACATGCATAAAGCACAAATAAAAGCACGATCTTCTTGTTTAGAATGCGCCGCGCCCATAAGAAACAGTGCAAAAATAGCCGTAAAAATCGGTAAAGGCGCCAAATACATAATATTGGATACGTTAAACCATAAGTCCCGTACACTGTCGTTAATCATTGGCGTATAGATGCTGATAATGAACATACAGGCTACGAGCAGTAAGGTTAATGGTTTAATGAATGTGCGCATTTTTTTCTGCAAACCATGCTCTGTTTTAACAACCAACCAAGTGACGCCAAGTAGTCCATAAGCAAATAGCAAACTAAAACCCGTGAACAGGCTAAATGGACTCAACCAATCCAATCCACCGCCAGCGAACTCGCCATTGTCTACTTGAAAACCAATGATCACAGCGCCCATCGCCACGCCTTGAGCAAAGGTGGCCATTAGGGAACCAACAAAAAATAGCTTGTCCCAAATTGGACGATGAGACTCTGTCGCCTTAAAGCGAAACTCAAAGGCGACGCCACGCAAAATCAAACCAAATAACATCAGTAAAATCGGTCCATATAAGGCTGACAAAATCACCGAATACGCCATAGGAAATGCAGCCAATAAGCCCGCGCCACCCAATACAAGCCAAGTTTCGTTACCATCCCAAACAGGAGCAACCGAATTCACCATAATATCTCGCTCATGTTCGTCTTTAATAAAAGGAAACAGCAGACCAATCCCCAAATCAAAGCCATCTAAGAACACGTACATCATCAAACCAAAGCCGATAACAAAAGCCCAAATCGTCGGTAAATCAAAATACATGACACTGTCTCCTAAATTTCTACGCCATCAGCGGCAGATAGCGGACGGGCTGGGCGTTTGCTCAAATCATCATCATCTTCAAACAAATAATCGACGGTTGGACCTTTATGAATCAGCGCCAGCATATAACTCACGCCTAAACCAAACACACACAGATACACCACGACGAAAGCGAGCAATGATAAACTCATGGCAGTCACACTATTGGGCGAGCCTGCATCTATAGTGCGCTGCAAACCATATACCACCCAAGGCTGGCGACCTGTTTCAGTGACAAACCAGCCTGTCAGCATGGCAATCAGACCAGCTGGCCCCATCGCAACACAAAAGCGCAAAAACCATTTTTTCTCGTAGATTCTGCCCTTTTTGCGAAGTATCAATGCAGTTACCGCCAGTACAATCATCAAGATGCCAAGCGCCACCATGATACGAAAGCTAAAGAAAACCACAGGCACGTAAGGACGATCTTCTGCTGCAACAGACGTAAGCGGTGGAATATCCCCATCCACAGAGTGCGTCAAAATCAAACTGGCAAGATTCGGAATCTCAATCGCAAAATCGTTTCTTTCTTCGTCCATATTTGGCCAACCAAACAAGACCAGCGGTACGCCTTCACCTTTTTCCGTTTGATGCCAGTGCCCTTCCATCGCGGCTACCTTGATTGGCTGATGCTCTAGCGTGTTTAGGCCATGCTGATCACCGACCATCACTTGCAAAGGTGCCGAAATCAGCAGCATCCACATTGCCATGGACAACATTTTTTTCGCAACTTGTATATGAGAGCCTTTTAGCAAATGCCATGCACCAGAAGCCCCAACTAATAACGCCGTTGCCAAGAAGGCCGCCAAGCCCATGTGAACTAAACGATAAGGAAAAGAAGGGTTAAAAATAATCTCAAACCAATTGACAGGTACAACGCGACCATCAACGATGTCGTAGCCTTGAGGGGTTTGCATCCAGCTGTTAGATGCCAAAATCCAGGTCATCGAAATTAAGGTTCCAATAGCGACCAAAATAGTAGAGGCAAAATGTAGCTTTTCACCGACTTTTTTCCAGCCAAACAACATAACCCCTAAGAAGCCAGCTTCAAGGAAGAAAGCCGTCATCACTTCATAACTAAGTAGCGGACCAGTAATGGCTCCTGCGAAGTTAGAAAACTGGCTCCAGTTGGTACCAAATTGGTACGCCATCACAATGCCAGAAACAACACCCATGGCAAAATTGACAGCAAATATTTTCATCCAAAATCGGCATAAGGTCATGTAAATCGGCTTTCTTGTACAAAGCCAAAAACCTTCTAATACGGCCAGATAACTGGCAAGACCGATTGTAATAGCGGGAAAAATAATATGGAACGAGACGGTGAACGCGAATTGTATTCGCGCCAAATCAATAGCATTTAAGTCAATCATTGTGCCCTGCCTACCCTCTACACTGTCAGAAAGTAAAAAATAATTACTTTGTTAAGTGTAAAACTTTAAAAAATATAGAACAGGCACAATAAATTAATTTAGAATAGGTACAGATTCATTAACAAAGGCTCAGTTATGAGTCAGTTTAAATACCTAGAGCTGGAACATTTATTACGCAAAGATATAAAAGCCAATCATTTTTTGCCAAGCGGAAAACTTCCTTCTGTCCGAGAAATGTGCCAGAACTTGGGCTTTTCTAAAGCCACGGTGCTACATGCCTTGCATCGACTTGAAGCAGAGGGATTGATCTTTTCTAAACCAAGATCAGGTTACTTTGTCACAGCAGAGACACAAAATGACCGGCTCTCGCCAAAGTGCATTAACCCACCCGCCGCTCCCAGAGAAGTAACCGTACCAGCCATCTTAAAAGACATCATGACACGCAGTGCCGCTTTTGATATTTTGCCAACGGCTGGTGCTACCAATGATGCGAATCACCTCATCACTTTAAACCGGCACTTAAGTAAAGCATTGCGTTCCAGACCCACTCAAAAAGCTCTCTACTACAACGACTCAAGCGGCGATATGCGCTTAAAAGACGCCATTGTGAGTCACTACCGCCACCGTAGTTTGAACCAAGATCCATCACAGGTTTGCATTACCGGTGGTTGCCAACACGCCTTATTCATTTCCCTCATGGCAACGTGCTCACCCGGTGATACTGTAGCAGTAGAATCTCCAGCATTTTATGGTGTACTGCAAATCATGGAACAACTCAAACTGAAAATTATCGAGGTCGCTGCTGATCCTGAAGAAGGTTTGAGCGTTGAAGATTTGGTCGAAAAAATAACAGATTGGCCGATTAAAGCCTGTATTGTGTCGCCAAATTACGCCACTCCCACTGGGGCATTTATGCCTGAAAAAGCACGCCGAGCATTAATCAATCTAGCGGTTGAAAAAAATTTTTGTATCATAGAGGACGATATTTATGGGGATTTGGCTTTTCCGCCTTTTACAGCGGAACCATTGAAGAAATTCGATCCTAAGGGACAAGTTATTCTGTGCAGCTCTTTCTCGAAAAGTTTATCGCGAGATTTAAGGATTGGTTGGGTGTTTGGTGGTAAGTGGCACGACAAGATTACTCAATTGAAACTGATTACCCAGCTCTCCTCTAGCGAATCCACTCAGCAGGGGCTGGCAACATTTTTAGAAGAAGGTCATTACCGACGTTACCTTGCTCAACAGGTCAATACGCTAAAGCAACAACAAAGGGAGCTGATGACTTTATTAGATACTCATTGGAGTGACAAAATTCGCTATACCCACGCCCAAGGCGGCATTTCTATGTGGGTAGAGTTAGATGAAACCATCAACGTACAGCGCAGTTATAATAAAGTATTAGAGCAAGGCGTGATCATGACACCCGGCTCACTTTTCTCGGCATCGGGTCAATATAAAAATTTTTTACGTTTAAGTTATATCCACCCGTTAACCGAACAAAGACAAGCCGCTGTTAAAAAGCTGTTTGACGTACTACTTGGATAGGCTTTTTTAACATTAATCCTAGCGACGAACCCGTTTATCGATTGGGTTCGGTTGCGATACGCTACTATTATAAGTGACGAACAAGCCTTTGATGCCTTTCGCCGGATCATATAGTAAAACTGTCGAAACCAACTTGGTGTATTAGACTCAATTGATCTCTTAGTACATCACCAAAGACACGTAAATTCCCTTGAAAATTTAACCCCTTACGCAGTAAATATGCCGTCGAGTAGCCCTGCCCATTTTTAAGATCAGCGAAGAAAACACAGGCAAACGATAGCTTATCGATCTCACCTTTCAATTCCATTGGGTCATCAACGTCAATCCAAATGTCCGCCGAGGTATTATCACCTCGTTCGACACACACTAACCAAGCCTTCATCGGTAAAATTTGATGGAACTCGAGTGAGTCAAAATCCTCTTCTAAAATGACCTAATCATAGACTTGACTGATCGTCATATCATTAGACTGAATACAGATAATCTTCTTCATACTAAGCTCTTGTAATCCCTCCTAATGCAGTATAAGCCGCCACTCGATAAATGCTGCCTTCATTCTATTTGATCAGAGATATGAGAAACCTCATCTGTCTTCACTTTAATTCACCATGGCTTGTCTAAGAAATTTTTCTAATTCATCCATTTGTAATAATCCCAAGTCTGTACCTTTACTGGTGCGGACTCTAACGCTAGATTCCTCCAACTCTTTTCCTCCAATAAGTAAAAGAAACGGTATTTTTTGCAAGGTATGCTTGCGAATTTTATAACCAAGTTTATCCTTACCAAAGTCACACTCTACTCGCAATGATAAACTCTGTAGTCGCTTCAAGACTTGCTGGGCATAAATCTGTTGGTGTTCAGAAATAGTTATTATCATAACTTGGACAGGCGCAAGCCAAAAAGGTAGGTGACCTGCGTAGTGCTCAATCAAAATGCCGATAAACCGTTCAAGTGAACCGAATATAGCGCGGTGTAGCATGACCGGTTTCTGTTTCTGATTATCTTCGTTAATATAGCTGAGATCAAAGCGCTCTGGGAGGTTTAAATCTACTTGAATGGTGCCACATTGCCATTCTCTACCGATCGCATCTTTTAGCGTAAATTCAATTTTAGGTCCATAAAATGCACCTTCTCCTTCACTGACCTCATAGGCGATATCAATGTCTTGCAAAGATTGAATGAGCGTCTGTTCTAAAAAATCCCATGTTTGCTCAGACCCTATTCTATTTTTTGGACGAGTAGATACTTTGATAGAAATATTGTCAAACCCAAAATGCTGGTAGATTTTATAAATCAAGCGGATGGTACTGACACACTCTGATAGGAGCTGGTCTTTGGTACAAAATATGTGCGCATCGTCCTGAGTAAAATGTCGAACTCGCATTAAGCCGTGCAGTGATCCTGAAGGCTCATAACGGTGAACTTTACCAAATTCCGCCATTTTAAGTGGTAACTCTCTATAGCTTTTTAAATCATGACCGTAGAGACAAACAGCACCAGGACAGCTCATTGGTTTTAACGCGTAGGTTTTTTCATCAGGTGTCTCTACCGCAAACATTTGCTGTTTATAGTTTTGCCAATGTCCTGAAATCTCCCATAGCTCTCTATCCATAACGTCTGGTGTATTGACCTCAATATACCCTGCCTCTTCCTGCTGATGGCGTAAATATCCCGTCAGTAATTGAAATATTTTCCAACCTTTCGCATGCCAAAAAACAGCTCCTGGTGCTCGTTCGTCAAAATGTAACAGGTCCAGTTGCTGTGATAATTTTCTGTGATCTCTTTTTGCTGCTTCTTCTTGTTGCTTCAGATAATCGGTCAGTTGTTTTCGAGTAGCCCAGCAAGTGACATAGATTCGTTGCAACATAGGCTGACTTGCATCACCTTGCCAATAGGCACCTGATACATGAGTGATTTTGAAGTTTGGCAAAAATGAGGTGTTAGCAACCAAAGGGAATATATAGATATCATTCACACTATCATCAAGTGGTTGAAATAAGGTCGTTATTGACTCGCTTTGTTCTCTATACTGTTTTAAATGTTCTGATTTAAGTGGGTTTTCTGAGCCGAAGTAAGCAATAGCATCAGTTAGAGAGACGTCACGACCTACTATGGGCTGCTTTTGTTGAACAATATTTTGCATGCCGTTTGATATGTCATTGAGGTGATCTTCGTTAAAATTAGGCGTCTCTGCAAAATCATAATAAAAACCAGTATCTGTGGTTTGATACTGTATGGGCTTGGCATTTGGGTGTAAGTTTAAAACTGATTTCACAAGAAGATAAGCAAATGAATCACGTTGAAGCATTGAAGCCTCGTCATCTTGAGACGTGATAAGCTGGATGTGGCAGTCTTCAGTTATGAGATGTTGCAAATCAACATATCGGCTACCAACTTTCGCCAAAAACACTTTTTTATAACCAGGCGGTTTATAGGTTTCTAATAAGGTAGCGATCGATATAGGGTCTTCAATTGAAAGTTGCTGAGCATTTTGGTGACTAATTATTTGGATATTCATAAGTAATCTGGCAATTAATAATTATGGTGATTAACGGTCGATTTCAAGAGATTGACCACGGCAGTTTGGGAACAGCTGGTTTTTATGCCATGCAAGTTGCCCTGAGATGATGGTGGTGTCTACAGAATATCGAAAAGCTTTATGTGCAAAAGGCGTCCAGTTACAGTGCATATAATTACGAGTGTCACTGACCATGACTTTTTCTTTATTTTCTTTGAGTAATACCAAATCAGCCCAATATCCTTCGCGTATATAGCCTCGGTCTTTAATGCGAAACAAGTCTGCCACTTGATGCGATGTCTTGCGTACCATGGTTTCGATGTTCATCTGTTTGTCCTCAACCAATTCCATCAACGCAGGCAAGGCATGTTGTACAAGGGGCAATCCAGCTGGGGCATTGAAGTAACTTTGCTGCTTTTCCTGCCAAGTATGCGGTGCGTGGTCAGTACCAATAATATCCAAACGGTTAGACTCTGAGATCGCTTGAATCAATGCTTGACGGTCCTGTACTGTTTTGATGGCTGGATTACATTTGATGAGATGTCCTAGCATTTCATAATCAGTATCATCAAAACTTAAATGATGCACACAAACTTCAGCGGTAATATACTTTTTATCGAGTGGTAGGTTTTTAAACAGACAAATCTCTTTAGCTGTGGTGATATGTAATACGTGTAGCTGAGTACCATATTTTTCAGCCAGTGCAACCGCCATACTTGAGCTTTCAAAGCAGGCTTGTTTATCACGAATACGGCCATGCATGACGGCAGGAATGTCGGCACCGTATTTTTCTTTATACTGTTGCTCGCGCATTTTGATACGAGGCGTTGATTCACAATGCGTCAACAAAATAGTAGGCACATTCGAAAATAGGCGTTCTAGGGTTTGCGGGTCGTCGACCAGCATATTGCCTGTAGACGCTCCCATAAAAACTTTAACGCCACTAACAAGCTTAGGGTCTAGGTTTTCGACAATATCAATATTATCGGCACTGACACCGAAGTGAAAGGCGTAATTTGCCATGCTATGTGTTGCGGCATTTAACTTCTTTTGCTGTAATGCTTGCAAATCTAGTGTCGCAGGCTGCGTATTGGGCATATCCATATAGCTTGTGATACCACCAATCGCCGCCGCCATCGACTCTGATTTTACAGTGCCTTTTTGCGGTGCCCCTGGATCTCTAAAATGCACTTGATCATCAATCATACCTGGAATGAGCCAGCCACCTTCTGCATCGATATTTTCTGCACGAGAAACACCGGTAATACTAGGCTGTATTTTTTCGATACGACCATTTTCTATCAGTACATCAGCCATTTCCCGAATGCCTTCATTCACAATGACAGCATTGCGGATGATGATTTTTGGAAAGTTGCTAAAATTCATTTTGTAAGGCCTTGTATCCTTGCACCAGCTCGATATTGGCATTTACCACACTTTCTGAAAACTCATTAAGCGATACATCCATAGGTGGAAAGTCACTTAAGTTAGTGGTGGGGTGAATATGACTGATAGCAGGAACATAAAAGTTATCAGGTAAGTCTTGTCCATCCACAACGGCATTGTGTCTCACTGCACTTCTATTACCGACTCTGCAATTGAACAAGACACTATTGAATCCTATAAAGACATGATGTCCAATCTTACAAGGCCCATGAATGATAGAGCGATGAGCAATAGAAGAGTTTTCTCCAATGGTGACAGCGGCCCCAGCTTTGGAGTGAATAACTACTCCATCTTGAATGTTTGAATTAGCACCGATAATAATAGGTTCCATTTCACCTTGTGCATCCACTTCATCAGCGCGGATAACAGCATAAGGCCCAATGAAGACATTGGCATGAATAATAACTTTGCCGCAAATAATAGCCGTTTGATCGACATAGGCCGTTTGATCGATGATAGGAAGGTCGCCGGATGGGTTTTTACGAATCATAAGATATCTTATTGGTATTGGATAAAGGATTGCTTAAGATTGATACTTGTGTCAATTCTAAGCCTAGATAAAAACAACTGGGTCGCAAGGTGTGACAGGCGGGGCCATGTTGCTGAACTGAAAATAAAACAGCATCTCCATCACAATCTAATTTGGCATCGATAAGCTGCTGGTGATAACCAGAGCTTTCTCCTTTGCGCCATAAAGTTTGTCTCGAACGCGACCAGTAGCAGACTCTTTTAGTGGTTAAGGTTTCTATGAGCGTTTCGGCATTGACCCAAGCCAACATTAATACTTCTTTAGTTTGGGCATCTTGTGCAATCGCTGCTATCAAGCCTTGCTCATTCCAAGGAATCTGCTTCATCACCTTATCAAAGCAGTACTTTTGACCTTTTTTGCCATGTTCCATTGCTAAGAAAATAGACGTGCTTGCGTTCACCATTGCCATGAACCTTCTGCAACAGCGTCATGTGCATGCAGGCTTTCTGCATGAATGACTTTGAATTTAAATCCTAAAATATTGGCATAGTCTAAGAATGTATGACGTAACCGCCGTACGGCATCTTCACAGAACATCAAGTTTTGTCCATTTGCCAGTGCAAAAGCTTGTTCATCTACCCGTTTTACCGCTGTTTGCACAGGTGTCGCAAGGGCGTGTTCTGCTTGGTCAATGATTGCGATGAGTGGCAGTTCAGCTAACTCAGTTGAGACCTTAAACCTTAATTGGGCCACGCTACGCTGACTATGCGGGGTTGCAACAATCGCCTCGGTAGTCCCTAACCAATCGATAACTTCTTCTGAATTGGTCAGATCAAATCGTTTCTCTGACAATGCTTTTTGAAACTGCTGCTGAATCAAACTACGTGATAAGGCAGCCGAACAAGGACAAGTAGATGAATACGGGATCTCAACTTGAACCTCAAAGAAAAATTGCTGATCAATGAGCTGGCAGACCAGCTCAAAAGGGTAGCTTTTCCAGCCAGTCAGCGGACTGATCAATGCGGGACGCTCGACATATAGCTGACTTTTTATATGTAGTTTTGCATTGCTAGATAAGCCTTCGTGACTCTTGAGGAAATCTTGCAATGTGTCTTTGAGGTGCGAAAAATTGAGTATTTTTAATTTGACTAATTCTAGTAGGCGAATGTATAGCCTAGACATGTGAATCCCTTTGACAGCAGGGTCATCTAAGCTCACGAAAGCATTGACTTGACTTGGGCAAAGCGTATTTTCTATGTAAATAGGTAAGGCAATATTCTCCATGCCAACCCAGTCTAAACAAGAAGAATGTGGTGCTACATTTAGGTTTTCAGAGATATCAGGAAGATCGTTAATCATTAATATTTAGAACTCAGTTGAATTATTTATTGTTATGTTATAACATTACAAAATATTTGGCAACTATAGTGATGTTTACTGTTTCACCTATACAAATTTCCGTATAGGTAGTGAGGTGCTAGATACATTAGAAGCAATATAAATTTTAGAAGCTAAAAAAAGATTTTGTACGTTCTGGTAGGAGAAAGGAGCGGCGTTAAACATGTGACTTAAGGTTTATAGTTTTAAGCAAATTCATACCGCTAGTGCTGGTTACCAAACTTGGGGTCCTGACCACCTTAGTAAATCCTTACCTTGTTTGTCTCGCACCATTTAAGACAAAAACGCAACCAATCGATATGCTTTTTATTTTTCATAATCTTACGTACCTATATTTTTCAAGTATTTTTTATAACCCTTATATAAATTGATAGAGAAGAGAGAGCCAATGAGTAATTCCTTAGCCATCGAAAAAAAACTGCCTGTGACTGTGTTGTCCGGGTTTTTGGGCGCAGGTAAAACTACGCTACTCAATCATATTTTGAATAATCGTGAAGGTAGACGCATTGCCGTTATCGTAAATGATATGTCTGAGGTAAATATTGACGCAGCATTGGTTAGAGAAGGTGGAGCTGAGTTGTCCAGAACCGATGAAAAACTCGTAGAAATGAGTAATGGCTGTATTTGCTGCACTTTACGAGAAGATTTATTGATAGAAGTGCGACGTCTGGCAGAAGATAATCGTTTTGATCAACTGGTTATCGAATCAACTGGCATTTCTGAACCATTACCTGTTGCGGAAACCTTTACTTTTGAAGATGATGATGGTTTTTCTCTCAGTGAGTTTGCCCGTCTAGACACCATGGTGACCGTCGTTGATGCCTTTAATTTTTTAAAGGACTATAGCTCTTATGACAGTATACAGTCTCGAGGCGAATCATTGGGTGAGGAGGACCAACGCACCGTGGTCGACTTATTGATTGATCAAATCGAATTTTGTGACGTCATTGTGTTGAATAAAATTGATTTGATTTCAGATGCTGAAAAAGAAAGATTGCTGGCAATTATTCACTCGTTAAATCCGCGAGCTAATATTGAAATTTCTCAATTTGGTCAAGTAGATTTAGATAAGTTGTTGAACACAAATTTATTCGATTTTGATGAAGCCTCTGAAGCACCAGGTTGGCTAAAAGAGCTTAGAGGGGAACATACACCTGAAACGGAAGAGTATGGCATCAGTAGTTTTGTTTATCGTGCTAGACGCCCCTTTCATCCGCAGCGGTTTTACGATTTTATTAATACAGAGTGGAAAGGTGTGATTCGATCTAAAGGTTTTTTTTGGCTAGCATCTCATCCCAAACTGGCAGGTTCTTGGTCACAAGCGGGCGCGATGGCTAGACATGGTCTAGCTGGATATTGGTGGGCAACCATTCCTGAAGAGCAATGGCCACAAGATCAGCAAAACCGTGACATCATAGAAAGTAATTGGGACACGAGTACAGGCGATGCGCGTCAAGAGATTGTGCTAATAGGCATGGAGATGGATGAGTCAAATCTTATTGATAAGTTCAATAATTGCTTGCTTAATGATGAAGAAATGGCAGAAGGTCCTGAACATTGGAAATTGATGGATAATCCATTTATAGAGTGGACTGACTTAATAGCTTAATTTTTTAAGTCTTCGTAGTATTTAGACATGTTTAAGCAAGTCATGGACATGTTGTTGCCACCATTGAAAATGTATTTGAAATCCGTTCCTGATTTTTTTAGATGCTCATAAAACAAGACATAAGCTTATCGGCTTATGTCTTTTACACATTTAATAATCAATGAAGTATGGTAATAGATCTTTTGCATGAGTCAGCGCTAGCCGTTGAAGTTCCGTTATTTAAAGTCAATACAACAGTACTTTCGCAAGAGATATAGTTATTATTGGTTTTTAATTGTCGTGTTTGAGGTCTGGATTTTACTTACGGAAAAATTTTATTTATAACCAAAGTGTTGGCATGGCAGTCAGATTTTTGCGCCCTTGATGGGTTTAAAGAGCCTATTAATTACTGCCTAATGAGTGACATGGATTTAGAGTTAAATACGTAAATTTACATTAATCGAACTTCGGGGCGGGGCGAAATTCCCCACCGGCGGTATTTTTTCTTGGGTGATATCATCCAGCTAAACAGCCCGCGAGCGCCTTGTTCCTTGTGAACAAGGGTCAGCAGATCTGGTGAGATGCCAGAGCCGACGGTTACAGTCCGGATGATAGAAGATCGACCAAGCTTTTGATGCTCCTAGTAATAGGAGCTTTATATGTGCTTTTTTAAACGTGGAGCTTGGTACTATTTATTCTCATCACCCCTGTTCATCTTATTGATTGGAGAAAATCAAGATGGCAGGAACATTTTTTATCATGATCGCGTGTTTTATGTGGGCATTGGATACCTTAATCCGCTACCCGTTGTTAAGCTCCGGTTATTCAACCTTGCAAATCGTTCTTATCGAACACATTACGCTGGTATTATTTGTCAGCCCCATGTTGTGGCGTTACCGCCATGTTTATCGTCATATGTCTATCAGCGGATTTTCAAGTTTGTTTTTTATTGGCGGCATTGGCTCGGCTATAGGTACCTTAGCGTTTACCGAAGCGTTCCATTACTTGAATCCTACTATCGTTATTTTACTGCAAAAGCTTCAGCCTATCGTTGCTATTTTACTGGCCTATTGGTTACTGAAAGAGCATATTGAAGGGCATTTTTTACAATGGGCGGCGGTCATTTTACTGGGCAGCTTTGTGATGATGTGGCCAGATTTACGCGCGTTAGGCAACGCTCAATGGCACTATTCAAGCGATACGATAAGTCTGTTCAAAGGCTACGGTTACACGCTAATTGCGGTGATCGCATGGGGCGCTACCACTGTATGCGGTAAGTATTTGTCCCATCAGCATATACCGGCGAATGCCATCATGTCGGGTCGATTTTTTGCTGGGCTGTTAGTGCTCTTACCCATAGCATTGGCGCATTCAGATGAATTATCCATGATGACATCGATAGATTTGAGTCTTATTGTCGTCATGGCCTTACTAAGTGGCTTTATTGGTATGTGGTTTTACTACCAAGGCTTGAAAACGATCCCCGCACAACTAGCTACCTTGGCCGAGTTGTCTTTCCCCGCCTTCGCAGCCCTGATCAACTGGGTCTTCCTCGACATGGGGCTGACGGGCTACCAAATCATTGGTGGCATGATGCTGATACTCGGCAATATCGGCCTGCGCATGAAAAACCCAAGAAGAAATGACTTAAGCCCTGTGATGCAATAAAAACTGCGACATATGAGCCACGTACAGCACAAAAAACTAGGTTGACTGATTTTTTTGTGCTGTTTAGCTATGCTAAACAAACCGTAGAGGTATACTTGGTAAACTAACGATTCGATGAGAGGTTTATTATGATTAAGAGAATCATGATTTATAGTTACAAATCAATAAAATAAATATATACGAGAGAAAATAATCCTAGGCACTTTCTTCAGCCTACTTTGACGTGATTTTATTTGCAACCGTGCATATGCAGTCCCTGGATTGCTATAATCTAGTGTTATAACCCTTGTAAATATCTGATTAACTGTCATAAAATAGCGTTCTTTGTGTTTATGTTAGAATATTTTGCTAGAAAACATCTGTTCTCTCTATGAATGTTACCTGTGTAAAAATATCTGGTGACAGATGATAATCCCATGTTTATTAAGTGGCGAACGCTCACTCTACGACACTCATCACCAGTAACGTTATGGTTTGGCATGCTGCTTGCGTGCTTTGCCTGGATCATGCATGTCTCAATGTTGCTGACGCCTCTATGGGATGATAATGCCCATTTAGGTCACGGCATTTGTATTCAGCTTGCACCTGTTGTATCAACCGCTAAGCAGTATGAGCAAATACAGGCTGATATTACTTATACCGCACACAATATGCCTGATGATAGCGCAGCTTATCATCTGCACCATCATACCGTTTCGAATTCCTTATCATCGACTTCAACAGTAAATACCCACACAGAACTGTCGTCAAAACAATTACATAGCAAGCATCACGCTGAAAGCTCTGATCCAGATACTGTAAAACATTCTAGCTGTGATATTTGTCTTTCTATGACGGCGGTGCTTACACCAAAAGTGTTTGCACACACTGACTCTGCTTTGTTTGAGTTGCCCGCCGTATTAGTCGCGTTTTTATATCACTCAACCACTCACTATCCTAGTCATTTTCTACGGCCTCTCACCCGCGCTCCCCCTCAAGTCATATTTCAATAACCTTAAACATTCATAGTTCAATACTTTATTGGTGCATTGATAACTTGCTATCAATCAATAAGCTTACTTATTGCTTTGATTGATTGGCTTGTACTCGTTTGCCCAAAATATTGGGCTTGAAATGCTATTTATTTATATCAGTACCTATTCAGTAAGTATCTCATCTAAGCTCGTAAGTGGCTTGGATTGTATGTTGTTGCAAAAAACTGAATAACTGATTCAATTATGTTTTAGGAGTCATGTTTATGACTATGGCATTGTTAACAGCAGCGTTGTTAATGGGATTTTTTGGTTCACCGCATTGCTTGGGTATGTGTGGTGGGATTGTCGCAGCATTTGGGCTGTCTATGAAAGACGTTAGCCCAGCAAAAAAGCGCGGTCTTATAGCCACTTATCATTTAGGTCGATTACTCAGTTATGCGCTATTAGGATTGGTCGCTGGTCTGATTGGTACGGCTGTATTAGCCCCACTGATGGTTGGTAATAGTACGCCTCGCATCTTACTGGGGCTGGTTTTGGTGTTTGTAGGACTGACGATGCTCGGTCTACCTTTTTTGAACAAGCTTGAGCGATTTGGTATGCGCTTATGGCAAGCACTAGCACCGCTACGCACAAAAGTGTTTCCCTTAAATACGGTTCCTCGCGCACTAGCAGCGGGTTTGCTCTGGGGCTTTTTACCATGCGGTCTTGTATATGGTGCATTACTCATTGCCGTTGTAGGTCATGATCCCCTAACAGGCGCTGTTTTGATGTTTGCTTTCGGGCTTGGGACTATTCCTATGCTGGTTGCTACTCATGAAACAGTCAATTGGGTACGCCATCATATTGGGCGTCTACGTCTACGGCAATTGAATGGTGCGATTATGATGATATCGGGATTGGCCGTTGTCGCTGTACCAATGGTCATGGCAAATATGCATGGACATATGGATCATGGGCAAATGAATCATGAACAAATGAATCACGAGCAAATGAATCACGAGCAAATGAATCACGAGCAAATGAATCACGAGCAAATGAATCACGACCAAATGAATCACGACCACTGAAAACTAAATAGTCTGACTCTGCTTCTAGCGCTTGTCATCATTTAGATAGCGAGACTTAAAATGATGCGTGTCGCTTTAAAAGCAGAGCCATATAGCCAATTATTATTTAAGGATCTACTAATGAGTAGACAAAGTCAGAAACCAAAAAATTCTCAGCATTACTTTACTGTATGGCGTTGGCATTTTTATTCAGGGATTTTTATTGCCCCTTTTTTAATCATTCTTGCTTGTTCTGCGCTCGGCATGCTATTGATGTCGAATACGACGGGCCGAGATTACGATCGCTTGACGGTTACGCCACAAACCACGGTACAAGCGCCTGTTTCCACTCAAGCCAAAGCGGCGCTTGAAAGCACGCCTGGTAGTACACTTGTCAAATACATCGCGCCACGAGAGCCTGATACCGTTGCGCTGTTTCAAGTAAGATCAGACAGTCAAGATAATATGGTGGCTATTGATCCTTATACGGCAGACATCGTCAAAAGCATTCCGACGCAAAGTAATTTATATCACACTTTTGATGCCATTCATGGAGAACTGCTTTTAGGAACGGTCGGGGATTATATCCAAGAAACCACGGCGGCGTTGACCATTCTAATGATCCTAACGGGTTGGTATTTGTGGTGGCAAAAACGCAAATCGGTCAAAGCCATGCTAGTCCCTGATGGGGATACGAGCTTGAAACAAAAACGCTCGTTCTTTCGTACGATTCACGCCACATTAGGAAGTTGGATATCGATTGTCTTACTGTTTTTTTGTATTTCTGGTATGGCATGGGCAGGTATTTGGGGTGGCAAAGTGGTACAGGCATGGAGTCAATTTCCTGCGGGCAAATGGGGCGTAGCTCCTGTACCTATTTCAATCAATCCCGATGATCCTCATGCGGGTATGGACATGAGCGAAGCAACCCCTCATGTTCATGGCTCAAGCAGCACGCCAACACATGGTAGCGTCTTAAATACAGGGAAAACTAAGGAAGTGCCTTGGGTACTTGAGCTAACACCCATGCCAATTTCTGGCACGACCAAAGGTAAGGATGGTATTGCACCCAATATACCTATTAACGTAGATACGGTAAATCAGTATGCACATGAGATAGGGTTTGTAGGCCGTTACCACATGAATGTACCGCAAGATAGTACAGGCGTTTGGACACTCAGCCAAGATTCCATGAGCTATGATATGCACAGTCCCACAGCTGACCGTACTGTACATATCGACCGTTACTCGGGTAAAGTATTGGCAGATATTCGCTATGATGACTACAACGCGTTTGGGAAGTTTATGGCAGCAGGTATTGCCCTACATATGGGAACGCTTGGGTGGTGGAGCATACTCGCTAACGTACTGTTTTGCCTAGCAGTCATCGGTATCTGCATCAGTGGTTATGTGATGTGGTGGCAACGTAGGCCTAATACTCAGGAGGTTATCGGGTTAAACCCACCAGCACGCGGTATTAAGAGATCGATACCAACATGGTTAGCGATTATTCTTATTGTCGTAGCAATAATCTTTCCCACAGCAATCATCGCCATCATCGTTATAGCGTTGTTAGATTTTTTGGTTATTTCGCGTTTTTCTGTTTTAGAGAAATTATTGAAATAAAGTTTTATCGAAAGTAAAGTTATAATAATTGCGATAGTTTAAACTATAGCCAATCCCACTTAAAAGTGTTATAAACTAAGTATCAAATTCAATTGTTATTATAAAGACCATGACTTACTCACTAGATTTTCGCAAACAAGTACTAAAAAGTATAGATGATGGTATGACCTTTGCCGAGGCGGCTGAGTTTTATAACCTCAGCCCAACCACCATACAAAACTGGAAGCGGCGTGTTCATAGTAAAACAACCAGGCAAACCAAACCCTATAAAATACCAGATGACGTGCTACTTAATGATGTCAAAGAACATCCTGATGATTATCAGTATGAGCGAGCACGTCGTTTAAACTGTAGTAAAACAGGCATTTATCATGCCCTAAAGCGCCTAGGCATCAGTCAAAAAAAAGAGCTTAGAACATCCAAAAGCCTGTCCGATAAAAAGAGCGATCTATCAAAGTAAGCTTGATACCTTTAAACAACAAGGCTATCCCATCGTCTATATGGATGAGAGCGGCTTTGAACATGAAACCATTCGTTCTCATGGTTACGCGCCTATTGGTAAGCCTTGTATCGATAGCTACAACTGGCAAGGTAAAAAGCGAACCAACGTTATCGGTGCTCTGTATAACAAGATGCTGTTTGCCCTAGATTACTTTGAGACAAACATCAACAGCATCGTCTTCTATCACTGGTGCAAACACAAGCTAATCCCAACTCTTAAAACCAAATGCGTGATTGTGATGGATAATGCCAGATTTCATAAGAGCAAACGCATTCAAAAGCTACTAAACAGGCACGGGCATCGTATTCTTTGGTTGCCGCCGTACAGCCATGATCTGAATCCTATCGAGAAAAAATGGGCGCAGGTGAAGTTGCTACGCCAAGGCTGGATGGAAAACGACTTATCCAAATTGTTTTATGATGTTTGTCCTAACCATAACAATTTTATTTTGAACTGACTATATCGCAATTATTATAATAGCTTTGATTTTATAAGAAGTGTATTAAATAAAATAACTATCTATATGAATACTTAGCAGACTGTCATTACCATCAAATCTGTAAGATGAAACTTAGGGAGTCAAGTCCATAAATATTAACTTGGAAGACTATCGTTTTGAAAAAATTCTGATTTGCTGTTTACTTCCATCCAAATATGAAAATATCAAAAAAATGTTAATTAATTAATAGACTACTTAAAATATTCTATTGTAAAAAAAACCGCTCATATTAGATCATTGAGTTGATCGTATTCATTACGGCTTATTCGAATACTTTATTTCTGTCATAACAGACTTGATCAATATAATTTTTATGATAAGACCAACTCATAACTCGTACTACGTCCTGATGCTACAGATTTTTGCATCATATCCTTCTCTATCAAATCATTAATATCTCGTAGTGCCATGTCTATAGAACACTTAGTCATGGTCGCCCATTTTTTAGTAGTGAGCTTGCCATACAAATTAGTCAGCAAAGTATTTAGCATTTTTACTTGCCTATCATTCAAAGCGTGCTGTCGATGCGTTTGCCAAAAGCCTGACTTACTAATAGTTTTATCCGTGGTTTCTTGAGCAGCAATGAGTGCTTGCTCTAATGTTTGTAAAAACCAGACCAACCAATCCGAGATATCAGTATCACCCTTTTGCGTGCGCTCTAGTATTTTATAATAATCATTACGCTGTTTAAGAATTTGCGCTGACATACTATAAAAGCGCTGGGCACTGTTATCGTTTTTTGCCAGCATTCGTTCTGTGATTGCTCGTGTTAGTCGTCCATTTCCATCATCAAATGGATGCAAAGTCACAAACCATAAATGAGCAATACCTGCTTTAATGACTAAATCTATAGCATCTTGCTCATTTGACGAAGTATTAAACCACAATAAGAATCTGTCTAACTCATCTGGCAACCTATCCGCACTCGGGGCAACAAAATGAACCCGCTCGCGACCATACCCACCAGACACTACTTGCATTGGCCCTTTACTATCATCACGGACGCTACCTGCTTCAATGCGATAAAGCCCACTATATCCATTTGGAAATAATGCGCGATGCCATCCGAGTAAGTCATCTAATAATAGTGGCTGTTGATAATGATAGGTGGCCCTTAGCATCATCTCTACCACGGCATCGATTTCACGAGTAGTGGTTGGCATACTGGCATTATCTAACCCTAAATGCCGCGCAACTGAGGAACGAACTTGCTCATTATTTAGCGTCTCACCTTCTATTTCAGAAGTTTTGACAATCTCTAAAGTCACCGCATCTAATTGCGCCTCAACATTTAACTCAAACCCTAGCGTTAGCAGTTTTCCTAATAAACGGCCTTGTAAAATTCGTACACGACTAACCAATGGCAATAGTGCTTTGTCCGACCATTGCCACTCAATCCAATTTGAATGCTCATGAATATAAGTAATAGAAACAATACCTAGAAATTTTAAAACCAGAAAATCGGCTTTAACAATCGAAACATTAAAGATAGATTTTTAATAAAATTACGCGGCTTTTTGCTCTAAGCAGTGATTGAGTGGAGGTAAAAACACTATAAAAATATAGTGCCCAAATACGAGTTAAATTTTATTCGATTACAATTTACATCACGATTATTTAATCTTATAATGCCTATAGGCCATAAATATCAATGTATGTAAGATATTGTCATAATATGTACTTTGGTTGAGCGACTTTGACATGGTAGAGGTCGTTGGTTCGAATCCGATTACGCCTACCAGATTCGAAAATCCCCAATCTTAAGATTGGGGATTTTTTTTGTCTGTAAAATATGGGCTGTAGCGGAAAAGCTGTGCTTGCATCAACTCATACTCATGATTATTTAATTAGCTTTAGATCATTTGAAAAAGCGACGGTGACCAAATGGTGACCAAAACGTGACCGTCCCTTAAAAACCATTAAAATTAAAACCCTCTTTTTGACCTCTACTTCAAACTGTAAGCTAAAACCTATTTCTGAGTATTTTTCTCTTTATCCTCTTTTACATATTCAAAAATATCCCCTACCTCTACTTCTAAATACTCACAAAGCTTATCTATAGTATCAAAATCAATTCTAGATGATTGATCGTTATATATCTTGTGCAACGTCGTCTTGCTTACCCCTGTTGCTCGTACGGCATCCGCTACTTTTAGCCTTCTGACCCCTGCCGTCAAATCCGTACAACTAAACTTGGGAGATTTTAGTTACGCAGCCTGACGATAATAATCAAACCACACCTGTCTTGGCGATTTATAGCCTAAACCCTTTTGAATTCTCGTTTGGTT
>Ga0208015_1000350_pt1 | contig 27375 bp, 19 predicted proteins | sample 26BtaG_FD_184101 | JGI IMG/M metagenome (GOLD analysis project Ga0208015, IMG submission 184101) | Marine viral communities from Cariaco Basin, Caribbean Sea - 26B_WHOI_OMZ_CsCl (SPAdes) (version 2) | ecosystem: Environmental > Aquatic > Marine > Oceanic | place: Caribbean Sea: Cariaco Basin...
AGAAAAAACAGACCCTGCAGCCGATCATGAGATTGAGCGTTTAAATCAACGTCTATCTGACGTGTTAGGGGCTACAGTTAAGCTTAAGCAAAAGAAAGGCGGCAAGGGCAGTGTCGAAATATTTTTCCACAGTGAAGACGAGTTAGCAGCCTTGATTGCGCATTTAAAAGCTTAGCTTGGTTGATAAAAAATGCTACTAAAAGATTAGGCTGGTTAATTATTTTAAAGCCCCTAATCAGCTAAATCAGAAGCCCAATAAAATAACAATGGGCTTTGCTATCCTGGACTAATACCTTCTAAAAAATAGAGCGGTACGGGTAATAAAAACAATAAATCAAAGAGTGGCTTTATGTGGGAGTTAGTAATGGCGGGGGGTTGGCTAATGATGCCAATCGTAGCCTGCTCAGTGATAGTATTGGTGATTGTGATTGAGCGGACCGTGCGCTTACGCTATGCCAAAGTAGCCCCACCAGAGCTACGCCAGCAATTGATTGAGCGTCTGCGCACTGACCCGGCATTGAGTAAGACGCTGTTATTAAGTGTCAAAGAGGCGTCGCCTTTAGGCGATATCCTAGCGACGGGATTGCTGTATCGCCAATATGGTCTAGAGTCGATGACCCTGCATATGGAGAATCGTGCTAGCGTGCAGATTCATCAGCTAGAAAAAAACATCAATATGCTAGGCACGATTGGGGCGATTGCTCCGTTACTCGGCTTATTGGGCACCGTACTAGGGATTATCGCTTCTTTTTTAGCCGTAACCGATGGCGCCATGCAAGACCCGACGCTATTGGCCGCCGGTGTGTCACAGGCTTTGATTACCACGGCCGCCGGGATGTTTGTGGCGATACCAGCCCTTGTGGCTTATCGCTATTTTCAGCGCCGTATAGTAGATATTAATGCTGAGTTTGAAACTGAAGCAGGCTTAATGTTACAAGCGGTTCATGACTATGATTTATTATCCGTAGCGCAACTAAATCGTGAAAGTCAGCCCGTTAAGGCGCCTAAGCGCACTCAGCCTACTAATTTAGACACAGTAGAGTTGCTTGAGTTAGAAGAAGAGGCGTTGCCTGTACGCTCACAAATCAATGCGCATGTTAGTAGAATTAGTAAAAAAGACAACACCGCTAACATGTAATAGCAAGGTCCTTAGGGTTTAATAACCCGTTAATAAGCAGAGCCCGCCCATGCGTTTTCGTAAGCCCACCGTTGAGCCGTTAGAGATTAACTTAACGCCGATGATTGACTGCCTGCTATTTTTAATCGTCTTTTTATTACTAGCGACTTCCTTTAATAAATTTAGTCGTCTTAATATTATTTTGCCAGAGGCGGCGGGCGTTAGCGTCAATACGGATAGCAATAAAATAGAAGTCGCAATCCAAGAAGATGGCAGCTATATGGTGAATGGCGTGGCGTTGGTCAGTCAGAATGAGACTGAGCTGGTTAGTTTAATTAATAAAGAAACGCAGGGAGATCGCGAAAGGTTATTTGTGATCGCCGCTGATGCGAATGCCAGTCATCAATCTGTGGTTAAAGTGATGGATATCGCAGGCAAACTAGGGTTTTTGAATTTGAATATCAGTACGGTTATGCCCGCTCAACAGGTCTCGACAAACTAAGCCAGTAATAGATAAGCAGTAACCTTTTCTATAATAAATACCGATCTTTATAATAATTATTGCTTAGGCAGCCCCTACTATTTATATAATATACGCCATTTTTTGAGGTAGTCATGCCCCGCGAGCCCAACAAGCCTAGCTTGCCCCATGCTCAAACGCCCTCTACTTCCACAACCTCTAGCTCTGAGATGTCTGCCTCAGCAGCTCAGCCTAGACGAAATACGCCTATGTCCTCTAAGAAGTCCTCTCCCGCTAGCGCTAAATCAGATATGACCACCGACCCTGTGCTTACAGCAGAAACGGCAGTGGCGTCTTCTCTGACCGTACCTATGAGTAGCGCGGCTCCGCTAAAGAGAAAAACCTTATGGCGTCTGCTAAGTTATCTAAAACCGTACTGGTGGGCTTTGCTACTGACCATTCTTGGTTTCGCGATTAACTCTGCGACTGAAATTTGGATTGCCAAGCTGCTCCAGTATATTACGGATGCGGTGAATCAGAACGATCGCTCGCGGCAAAATTGGTTTCCTATCTTGATTATTGCTTTATTCTTCGTCCGCGGTGTGGGCAGCTTTTTAGGGAACTACTATTCTGCCCTTATTTCGCGCAATTTAGTCTATGAGCTTCGGGTTGAGGTCTTTAATAAATTACTGCGCTTGCCAACGGCTTTTTATTTGGCGAATCCTGCCGGTACGATTTCGTCAAAGCTTATCTTTGATGTCGAGCAGGTCACAGCGGCCAGTACCGATTCTATGAAGACGGTATTGCGAGATGGGCTGACGGTCGTTGGACTCATAGGCTTTTTGCTCTATAGCAACTGGCGTTTGACCCTCATCCTATTTTTAGTGATACCGCCTATTTTATGGCTGATTCGAGTGGCGTCTAAGCGCTATCTAAAGCTGTCTAAAGGCATTCAAGAAACGATGGGCGATGTTAGCCATATTACCAATGAGGTCATTGGTGGCTATCAAGTTGTCAAAAATTATAGCGGGCAAGCCTATGAAGCCCAACGCTTTGATGCGACTTCTAAAAAGAACTTGCGCCAAGGTATGAAGGTCGTCGTCACCAATAGTATTAATACCCCAGCGGTGCAGTTGTTAATGGCGATGGCGATGTCTTTGGTGGTATGGCTAGCGCTACGTCCTGCGGTGATTAGCGATATTACTGCTGGTCAATTTATCTCCTATATTGCCGCTGCTGGTCTACTGAGCAAACCGGTACGTTCTTTAACAGACATCAACCAGAAGTTGCAAAAAGGTCTCGCTGCTGGTGAATCCATCTTTGCGTTATTAGATGAGCCTGAAGAAAAAGATACGGGCATCTTAGCCCCAGTGATTCATGGACAAGTCAGCTTAGATAAAGTGACCTTAGCTTACCCCGATGGTACGGTAGCGTTATCAGATTTTGATTTGGATATTAAAGCGGGCGAGACGGTCGCTCTAGTGGGGCGCAGTGGTGCGGGCAAATCCTCCTTGGTGAATTTACTAACTCGGGCGCTACAGCCTACCGGTGGTCGTATCTGCATCGATGGCATACCAATCGATGATATCAAGCTCGACAGTTTACGCTCGCAAATTGCTACGGTGAGTCAGCAAGTCGTGCTATTTAATGCGACAGTTGCCCATAATATTGCTTATGGTAGCCTTGCCAGCAAGTCGAGAGAAGAACTGATTGCGGCGGCAAAAGCCGCTTTTGCGCACGACTTTATTATGAAGTTACCGCAAGGCTATGACAGTCATATTGGCGCAGAAGGACTGCAGCTCTCCGGCGGTCAACGTCAGCGTTTGTCCATAGCGCGGGCATTGCTCAAAGATGCCCCTATTCTTATTTTAGATGAAGCGACCAGTGCGCTAGATAATGAGTCGGAATACTATATTCAGCAAGCGCTCGATAATGTGATGAAAGACCGCACTACTATTGTGATTGCGCATCGCTTGACAACGATTGAGTCTGCGGATCGCATCGCCGTGTTAGATGGCGGTCGTTTATTGGAGATTGGTACCCATAGCGAGCTCATGGCAGCAGCAGGACACTATGCGCAGATGTATGCTCGTGATTTTAACAATGAGGCGCCTTTTGAACAGCCTCTACCGTCCTCTACAAGCCAAGCTACAGCGGCAAATTTAGTCAAAACGGATGCGAGTACAGCACCGTTAGAGAATGAAGATTCAACATCACGATGAGCCTTGAGACTGGTATTACGCAGGCGTGGCAACGACAGGCTTGGTGGCTATGGTTACTATGGCCGCTCAGTGGCTTATTTTCTTTAATCAGTCGCTTACGGCAACTTAGTTATCAACGCGGCTGGCGTCAGCAGTATCGAGCACCTGTACCCGTCCTGGTCATTGGTAATATTACTGTGGGCGGTAGTGGTAAAACGCCGTTAATTATGGCATTAGTTGCGCATTTACATTCGCGAGGGCTTAAAGTCGGCGTGATTAGCCGTGGTTATGGGGGCGATGAGGCCGCTATGCCGTTGCTAGTGACGCCGCAAAGCCTGCCCAGTCAAGTCGGTGATGAGCCCTGTTTAATCGTGGCACAAACTGGGGTGGCGATGGCAGTATGCCCGAATCGCCAACAAGCTATTGAAACGTTGTTAACGGCGCACCCTGATATCCAATTGATTATTGCTGACGATGGTCTACAGCATTATGCGTTAGCCCGCGATATCGAATGGATAGTGGTGGATGCCAGTCGTGGCTTTGGTAATCAGCAATTGTTGCCGACTGGGTTTTTACGTGAGCCGATCAGCCGCTTAAAAGACGCTACCGTGATTTGGCATCAAACGCCGGATACGGTGGCGAATAAAGATAAACCGGTTGCTAATCAGCACCAAAACCTGCCTGCCTATGCGCAAGTAGATAGCCATTTAGCCAGCGCATTGACTATACAGCTACAGCCGAGCGCATTGACGCCTTTGCTACCCGCTGGCGATTATCCGCACTTATTAAAGCGGCAGGAAAGGGAAGGGGTGTCAGATAATCAGAATATCCAAAATATGACTTCCGCTAAGCCCCATAAGACTACCGTGCATGCTATTAGCGGGATAGGCTACCCACAGCGATTTTTTACCACGTTACGCAATCTCGGTTTGACGGTGATAGAGCATCCGTACCCAGATCATCATGCTTTTAGTTGGACAGACTTATCCCGCTATAGCGAGTATCCTATCGTGATGACCAGTAAAGATGCTATCAAGTTTCGGGTATTGGCTGAGCAACAGCTACAACAAACGCTAGCAGATCCGCTACAGCAGCAGGCACTCAGCGCTTTATTAGCTAGATTGTGGGTGCTGCCAGTAGAGGCACAACTGTCTGCCGCTTGTTATGAGACCCTACAGCGTCAGCTTAAGACAGTCGGCCTACCATTGTAGTGATGTCCTAATGCTAGATTTTTCTTATTTACCCCTTGCTTATAATAAGTAGGGGGTATTCGCTAATTTTAACCAACTCTTTGTTATTTTTTCTTTATAATTTTTATTAGATAGGACTCTCCCTCATGCCAAAAAGTTCTATGTCGACCGGCTATATGTCAGCGGCGTCTAAGACGCCAGCAGCGCGTACCCATATTGTGATTCCTGCCCGTTTTAAAAGTACCCGTTTACCGGGCAAGCCTTTATTGCTAATTCATGGTAAACCTATGATTTTATGGGTAGCAGAAAAAGCTAGCGCGGCGAAATTTGCCGATGATGTTTGCATTGCTACCGACAATGATGAGATAGCGCATCTGTGTGAGCAAGCGGGCTATACCGTGGTAATGACCAGCGGCGACCATGTCTCAGGTACCGATAGATTGGCAGAAGTTGCTGATGTAAAGGGTTGGCCTGATCATGATATCGTGTTGAATATGCAAGGGGATGAGCCGCTAGTACCGCCGCAACTGTTGGAGCAATGCCAACAATTATTAGAGCAAGATGAGGACAGCGTGATGGCGACGTTGTGTGAGCCCATCGAAGACCATGAGACCTTTATGCGGCCGTCTGTGGTCAAGGTGGTATCGGATCAAAAGCAGCGGGCACTATACTTTAGCCGCGCGCCTATCCCTTGTGACCGCGATCATGCGCTAGCTTTAGCCAATCATGAAGGGTTAGTAGACCATCCTACGCTAGCTGTGCCTAAAAATGCTTATCGTCATTTGGGGCTATATGCTTATCGGGTCGGGCTATTAAAACAATTTGTCAGTTGGCCACAAAGCCCGCTAGAGATGCTAGAAAGTTTAGAGCAGCTGCGTATCTTAGAGAATGGCGGTAAGATTGCGGTCGCCCAAGCCCAGTTGCTGTTGCCACCGGGGGTAGATACCCAAGAAGACTTAGACCGACTAAATGCTATGCCGCTCAGCTTGTTCGAGTAGAGCTAGTCGCTTAATTGATAACTGCTAGCTTACACTTTGAGACCTGTTATGACCACCAGTCCCTCCGCAAATGCTGTCCCAAATGCTCTATTACCCGATAGTGATCTGGCCTTTTTTGCGCCTTTATTACCTTGGCAGCAGCAAGCGTGGATCCAACTGACGGCACCGCAAAATCAAGCGGCGCTACCACATGCGCTATTGGCTGCCGGTATTGAGGGCATAGGCAAGCGGGCGTTTATTTGGCGCTTGGTCGCTTGGTTATTATGTCGGGAGCGTCATACGCATCCGTTAGGCGCTTGCGGTGTCTGCGAGAGCTGTGATTGGTTAAGATCCGGTACGCATCCGAATCTACAAGTCTTGCCGCTGCATAGTTTGCCGATGGTGGCGAGCGAAGAGACTTCAGCAAGTACGGCTAAATCCAGCAAGTCCACTGCCAAAGATGGGGCAGATGCGCCGAAGCGCACGATTAAAATTGATGATATTCGCCAACTGATTTCTTTTGTCCATCAAGGCAGTCAAGGTATCCGAGTGTGTGTCTTTGATTATGCAGAACAAATGACCATCGGGGCGGCAAATGCGCTACTTAAGACACTGGAAGAGCCGCAACCTCAAGTGCATTTGCTGTTATTGACCGACAGTCCTGCGCAGCTGTTACCGACTATTAAAAGCCGCGTGCAACAGTTGCCCTTACAGCATATCCCTTTTGAAATGGCGACCGGTTATATCAAAGCGCAGTTGGGTGAGCAAGTCAGCGATGCTGAAGTGGCGCAGCTGTTATCTTTAGCCAATGGCGCACCCTTAGCTGCCGTCGCTATGGCAAGTGCGCCGTGGTATAGCAAGCGCAAAGTCTGGCTAACCGTTTGGTTAGCATTACGGGCGGGTAAGCGCAGTGCGATGGCGGCGAGTGACTATTGGCAAAAGGAATTAAGTCTCGCCGAGTTTACCCAATTGACGGAACTTATGCTAATAGATCTTAACCGTATTGTGTTAGGCCTCGATAGCCTGCAACCCGATTGCGAAATTGCGGCAGCGCTGCCGGCTGAGTTCTTACCGTCTATAGAGGCTTTAGATAGCTTGGCTGAGGTGATTGCTGCGAGCAAACGCGCTATCCAACAAAACGTGCAGGAAAAATTAGCTTATGATAAGCTAATGCAAAGTATTGCCCAGACTTAAAATCAGCGTTTTATACCTTATTGCTTACTATATTATCTGACTGTTTTATTACCTTTTACTTATATTTGGAGAGTTGCCGTGGCCATGCCGGGAATGGGCGGGATCATTACCTGCAATATTGAAGATGAGGCAACACTGTATGCCAGTTACCTGCCTTTTGTCACCAACGGCGCCGTATTCGTACCTAGCGATCGGGTACAGAAACTGGGCGATGAAGTCTTCGTAGCGGTTACTTTACCGGGTTCTAGTGAGCGTATGCCGCTGAACGGTAAGGTCGTTTGGATTAACCATAAAGCCCAAGCCGGCCGTCCAGCAGGCTTTGCTGTGCAGTTTGGTCAAGACCCAGTCGGTCTTAAGGTAAAGAATGAGATAGAGCGTTTACTCGCTGGTAAAATTGAATCGGCGCAGTCGACCTATACGATGTAGCTTAGTCTTTATAATTCGCTTGTATCAAGAGGTTCTTGCAAGAGCATATTGGTTAGTACCGTCTTAGACTATATTAAAGAAGCCCTGTTGATTAACAGGGCTTTTTGTTGCATGAATAAATAATTTTACGCTCCATACTTAATGAATAAGTATCAATAACGAGAAGGCACATACATATCATCAGGGATAGGCTCACGATAGTATTCTTCATCACGCTTTCTATCAGGTAGTGCAACTTCATCTCGAGGGACTTCAGTGTAAGGAATTTGCTCGATTAAATGGGCAATACAATTCAGCCGCGCGCGTTTTTTGGTATCACCTTCGACCACCCACCAAGGCGCTTCTGGAATATGGGTGCGCTCAAACATGGTCTCTTTAGCTTTAGTATAGTCTTCCCAACGGCGGCGGGATTCCAAATCCATCGGTGACAGTTTCCACTGTTTTAAGGGGTCATGGATACGGCTTAGGAAGCGAGAGTGCTGCTCTTCATCCGTAATCGAAAACCAGTATTTAATCAGGCGTATCCCCGAGCGCACCAGCATGCGCTCAAATTCAGGGACGGATTGAAAAAATTCTTCGTATTGCTCATCGCTGCAAAAACCCATGACCTTTTCTACCCCAGCACGGTTATACCAACTGCGGTCAAATAGAACGATTTCGCCCGCTGCAGGTAGGTGCGAGACGTAACGCTGAAAATACCATTGGCTCTGCTCGCGTTCAGTGGGGGCAGGTAGGGCAGCCACACGGCAGACGCGTGGGTTTAACCGCTGCGTGATACGTTTAATCGCACCGCCTTTACCTGCAGAGTCCCGACCTTCAAAAATCACGACGATACGTTCGCCTTTGTCGACCACCCAGTCCTGCAGTTTAATCAGTTCTCGTTGTAGACGCACTAACTCTTGAAAATAGGTCTGACGATCCAGCTTTTCTTGCTCATTAAGCGCTTGGCCCGTAAAGCGATAATCACGCACATAATCATCAATTTCGTTTTCTAATTCTTCATCATAAGTATCGATGAAGTCTTGATGCATCTTACGGCGTAACTCATCGTTATAAATCTCTTTTTCCATCCGCTGTACGAAGTTATCTTGTTCGAGAGGGGTTAGTTCAACATATTCTTGGGCAGATAAGGCGTTTGATTCTTCAATAGTTAAGGCGTCTGATTCTTTAACAGATAAGGCGGCTGATTCTTTAGTAAGTAAGGCGTTTATGTCCAGCGAGGTAGGGATTTTCGACATAATAACTCCTGTAAGACGTCCGTATTAATGATAGTTAGGGGTAGGTACTCAATAGTATGTAACACTAACCAATAATTTTTTATTCACTTGTATTGCAAGTGATTTTATTCACTCATAGTTCATCATAGCATGGCTTAATGACAGCAAATTGTCGCTATTATTATTTATTTTAGCTTAGCACTATTAGTTATTTTAGAGCAGAATCCTAGACTCTTTTATCGTGATGCTCGGCCATAAAAAAACCCCCTCCAACCTTAGTAAGAGGGGGTTTATAAGAGCGGCTATTTTATTCTTAAAAGACATCTTTGAATAAATAGCTGTTAATAAGCCTTATTTGCTAAGTACTTATTTATCAGGTACTTATTTTTCTAAGATACAAGTTACGCCTTGGCCACCGGCAGCACAGATAGAGATTAAGGCACGGCCAGAACCTTTCTGATCTAGCATCTTAGCGGCTGAAGCTAGGATACGACCACCAGTAGCGGCAAACGGATGGCCTGCAGCTAGTGAAGAACCGTTGACGTTTAACTTGCTACGGTCGATTGATCCTAGTGGGGCATCTAGACCTAAACGCTCTTTACAGAAAGTTTCGTCTTCCCAAGCGGCTAGGGTAGACAATACTTGTGAAGCAAAAGCTTCATGGATTTCGTAGAAATCGAAGTCTTGTAAAGTCAGACCAGCACGCTCAAGCATACGCGGTACGGCATAAGCTGGCGCCATCAATAGGCCTTCTTTTTCACCTGATTTGCCGATGAAATCTACCGCTGCAGTTTCTTGATGTACAAGATAAGCTAGTGGTTTAAAGCCATTAGCGGCTGCCCATTCGTCGTTTGCTAGCAATACACAAGACGCACCATCAGTTAGTGGCGTAGAGTTCGCGGCGGTCATCGTTGGGTTAGCATTCTTTTTACCAAAAGCAGGCTTTAGGGTAGCTAGCTTTTCTTTCTTAGTATCTGGACGCAAGTTGTTGTCGCGAGTCAGACCTTTATAAGGAGTGATTAGGTCATCAAAGAAGCCTTCGTCATAAGCGCGTGCCAAGTTTTTATGGCTGTTAAACGCTAAGTTGTCTTGGTCTTCACGGCTGATGTTCCACTCTAGCGTAGTGATCGCTTGATGGTCGCCCATAGAAAGACCAGTACGTGGCTCACCGTTTTGTGGCGCATCGATCAACTCTTTAGGGTTGATGTTTAACAGCGCTTTTAGACGGTCCTTATTGGTTTTAGCAGCGCCCAATTGGATTAGGGCTTTACGTAGGCCATCACCCACAGCGATAGGGGCATCAGAAGTCGTATCTACGCCACCAGTGATAGCTGAGTCGATGATACCTAAAGAGATTTTGTTCGCAGCAGCGAAAGTTGCTTGTAAGCCAGTACCACAAGCCTGTGAGATATCATACGCTGGCGTGTGTGGGTCTAGCGCGGTGTTCAACGCCGCTTCACGGGTCAAGTTTAAGTCACGGCTTAGCTTAAGCACGGCACCAGCGACGACTTCGCCAACGCGCTTGCCTTGCAAGTCAAAGCGTTCTACCAAACCATTTAGCGCAGCGCTTAGCATATCGATGTTGCTAGCGTTGGCGTAAGGACCATTAGAGCGAGCGAATGGGATACGGTTACCGCCTAGGATGGCTACAGGGACTTGACCGTTTCTAGAGGCTGATTTAGGAGCTGCTTGTACTTTAGTAGCAGTGTCTTTAGTAGCGTCTTTTTTAGCATCATCTTTCATAGTGTCTTCTTCTTTAGTGGTTGGTTTTTCAGGGGTTGCTTGTTTAGGGGCTGCGTCTTTAGGATCTTCTTTTTTCGCGTCTGCTTTGGCAGCAGGCTTAGCAGTTTCTGGCTTGGCTGCTGTTGCTTTAGACTCAGTAGCTTTAGACTCTGTTGCTTTGCTTGCAGGCGCTTTAGTCTCAGTGGCTTTCTTATCGTCAGCTTTTTTCTCAGGAGCTTTTTTCTCAACAGCTTTATTGTCTGCCGCTTTTTTAGCGTCAGTAGCTTTCTTATCTTCTACAGGTGCTTTATTTACAGTTGCTTTAGCACTGCCACTAGCATCTTTCTGCTCGCTCAATACTTCTGACTTTAGTGCTGCAATCGAGTCAAAATGAGCTTCTGTAGCCTGATCTTTACTCTCTGAGGCCTGAGCTTTACTGTCAGTGGTCTTAGCGGTTTCCTTTACCGCGTCACCCGCTTTAACTACGGTGGCGGCTATGACTGAACTGTCTTTTTTATTACTCATAATTATTCCTTAAGTAGTAGTGGATAAAATTGGCACCCATGAAATAGTAAGGTTTTGACGCTTAGCGACCCACAATAGCATGGCTTAGTATGGAATTACTAAAGCCAGGCTAAAGCAATAGACAAACTAAACAGGCCACAGAGGTTAGCTACAATGGCCTGAAAATAAGTCAGCATAAGCTACTAACCTGACCCTATTAAGTCTAAGGTGCAATAAGATGTCACTAGGTAATATCACTATTTTTAGCAAATCCCTCGACAGTATAGAAGCCCGCAGAATAATTTTTGCCAAAAAATAAGTTTGTTATTAATGAAAAAAACAAAAATAAACTGATAAGTCAAATAATATAAAGTTATTAGTGATAAAATCACTTAGAACTAAGAGTTTCATTTTAGCACAACTTCGCTAAATGGCAATTACCAGTTAGTAACTCTTATTACTATTAGGCTGTCTGGGCCGTAATAAAATAGTGACTAGTATTTTAGTGGTTTTACTGTTAGGCAGTGATTTTTGTTATCAAGCAGTGAGTTTACTGTTAGTTAATACCTTTAGATAACAATCTCAATTTATTATCAAGGTCTAAGTTTTTAGAGAAATGGCGTTACTCAATAGCTGTGTAGCCTTACAAACTGTGTAAGTTCAAAAAGATAGGCTATAGGGCGAATGCTATACAAATGCGGGTGATGCAATAAATTTTTAGAGGGTTTTCTACTGTTGAGTTTATGGTAGAGGCCATAGCGGCTCTTAGTGAGCACCTATTTTGTCTTTTTATTGCCTCACTACTCAATAAGGTTCGCGCTTGTACGTGGGCCTTGTTATTCGTTATCATGCGTTATATTTTTTTGGCTGTAGATTATTATTTTTAGTCATATTCATCTTTTTATTTCTCAATAAGTTCGTTAATAAAACTGCAAAGGAGCATTTATGTCAGATCGTTATGGTGATTTCATTCAATCTTCAATAGGCAAAAAAGTAGCTAAAAACTTAGGTCTACCGTTACCCGTTACCCTAGACCGTTTTGAGAGTGGTCAGCGTATTGTTCGTGGTAGCGTGTTAATAGGCAGCGCTGCGGGTGAAGACAACCGTGTGCGTGAGGCAGTCGCTCATGTATTAGCCGATTTGCATGCTGAAGTGTATGTTAGCGATGATGCTACCGATACGGATGCGCTAAACGAGATTGGTGTGGATGCTAAAGTCGCTAGCAGCACAGAAGATAAATTTAAAGTTTTGGTTTTTGATGCCAGCAATATCAGCAATGCCGCTGAATTAAAGCAAATGTATGATTTTTTCCATCCGGTAGCCCGCCGCGTTGAGCAGTCAGGTCGTGTGATCGTGATTGGTCGTCCACCAGAAGATATTACCGATATCGATACTGCTTTAGCCCAGCGCTCACTAGAAGGTTTTGTGAGATCTGTTGCCAAAGAATTTAAGCGTGGTATTACCGCTCAGCTGGTCTATGTCGGCGAAGGTAATGAGAAAAACCTAGATTCAACGCTGCGTTTCTTCAGCTCAGCTCGCTCAGCTTATGTCTCAGGTCAGGTCGTCCGTGTGAAAGCGGGCGAGGCTGTCGATGTAGATTGGAATCAGCCATTAGCAGGTAAAACTATGCTAGTGACCGGTGCTAGCCGCGGTATTGGTGAAGCTATTGCTCGTGTTTTAGCGCGTGATGGCGCCCATGTCATCTGCCTAGACGTACCACAGCAGCAGTCTGACTTACAGAAAGTCGCTGGTGAGATCAGTGGGTCTGTATTGACCGTTGATATCACAGCTGAAGATGCAGGCAAACAAATCGCTGCCGCTGCTACCAAACGTGGTGGTTTAGACGCTATTGTCCATAATGCTGGGGTTATCCGTGATAAAACGCTAGCGAACATGGATGAGAAAAAGTGGGATATGGTTATCAATATTAACTTGGCGAGTATCGCTACCTTAAACCGCTACTTACTTGAGCAAAACTCGCTCAATGATCATGCGCGTATCGTCTGTGTCTCTTCTATCGCCGGTATCGCTGGTAACAATGGTCAGACCAACTATGCGACCTCTAAAGCCGGAGTGATCGGTTTAGTAGACGCGACTGCCAAGCAGTTTGCTACTGGTGGTGCTGGCATGACTATCAATGCGGTAGCGCCTGGCTTTATCGAAACTGAAATGACCGCGAGTATTCCTTTCGCTATCCGTGAAGCCGGTCGTCGTATGAACTCTATGAGCCAAGGTGGTCTACCTATCGATGTGGCAGAAACTATCGCTTGGATGGCTTCACCAGCATCAGGTGGCTTAAACGGTAATATCGTCCGCGTCTGTGGTCAAAACCTATTGGGTGCTTAATAGTTTCTTGCAGGGTTGACGCTATAAGAGCGGCTGGCAATAGTAGGCTGTTCTTATAGTGACCTGCTCTTATATAGTAGCTTAATAGTGGTTTGGAAGAAGTCGCCTACGGGCGGCTTTTTTATAAAGTAGGTATTTATAAGACTGTTAGCAACCAGCTGTTATTCAGTTATCCGTTGGATATCATTTATATAGCCGTTAGATATCAGCTATGTGTTGAGCAGATCTTGGTCACATAAAGTAATAAAAATCAGCTTACAATCGTATACTCAATTTGTTTATGATAAACAATACCTCGTAAGCACTAGGGGATAGTGAAGATTTAAGGCTGAATATCTAATGATCAGTTGGTCCTCCAGAGAGGACAGATAGATAAAGGACTGATATTAGGTAGCTTTTATAATGAAAAGAGATTTCATAATAGCGACACCCCATTTTTTAGTAAGCAAATTTTACGAAGTGGTCTTTAACTTTGCCTTAGTAAAGCAATAAGGTAAGATAAAAGCACCATGACAAAAAAACTGTTTTACCTTTCTATACGATAGCCTAGGGCCTTTGCTCGTTACCGCCACTAGCCCTATCGTCATTTGACTCGACTATCAGGACGTAATTATGTCAGATAAACATTATGACGCGCTGCCAAAAGCGCACACTACTTATGCCAATATCATCAAGAGCCTATTGCCGATTGGCGATAATAAAAAGGCAACTAAAGATCAGCTGTCAGACGCCACTTATAGCGTGTCTAGCCTGCACATCGATCAAAATAATCTGGATGATTACCGCAAAATTTGTGGTTTTGCAGATGATGGTAAGGTACCGGTAACTTATTTTGCAGTATTATCACAAGCCTTACAGATGAATATGATGGTCAAAGAGCCGTTCCCGTTTGCTATGCTAGGCATGGTGCATGTGAATAATAGCGTCACGCAATACCGTCCTATCGGTGAGCGTGAGACTGTGGCTATGTCGGTTAAATTTGCTAATTTGCGCGACCATGACCGCGGTCAGCAGTTTGATTTTGTCACGGTAGTGAAGTCTGGCGAGGACGTGGTTTGGGAAGGTACTTCAACGTATCTTTCGCGCAGCAGCAAGCCTAAGCCAACTGTCAAAAGAGAAAAAACGGTCACTACCAAGCCTATCTTTAGAGAAGGGGGGGCAAATAGCGTCTTTGAAGCGCCAGAAGATATCGGTCGTCGTTATGCCTCAGTCTCTGGAGACTATAACTTAATTCATTTACATCCTTTATCTGCAAAGGCGTTTGGTTTTCCGAAAGCTATCGCGCATGGCATGTGGTCGAAAGCCAAATGCTTGGCATTGATTGGTGATTTGCCAGACGCTTATACCGTCGACGTAGCATTTAAATTGCCTATCTTATTGCCTGCTGAAGTCGTGCTGGTAGCAGAGCCGGTTAGTGTTTTAGAAGATACCGATAGCCATTGCCAGTTTGCGCTATATAATGCTAAAAACGAAAAACCGCATCTTTCAGGTGATATCCGTTTAGTGGCTGAAGATAAAGAATAGAGCTAAGCGTAAATTTATTTAGTAGCACGACCTTAAGCAGTGGGTGAGTCGATACTTGCTGTTAAGAGATACTTGCTATTAAGAATAGAAAAGAGGTTAGCGAGCATGGTTCGCTGGCCTTTTTTTATCAGTTTTTAGCTAACAATTTAGGCCTTGAAGGGTTTTAACGGTATAATTTCATGGTTTTGCAAATGAGCTTGGTGGTATAAGATAGTGGCATCAATTTTATGGTACAGGGCAGCCATGTTGCTTACCCTAATCCTAGCTAAAAACCCTTAATTATCCTATTAGTAAAATAAAGAAGAGATGTATGAGTGAGACGACCCCCGATTTGAGCGCAGAGACTGCTGCAGTAGCGCTAGATGAAGCCCCTACGCAAGAGCAAATTACTGCAGTATTAAACGAATATTTTGATACGTTATTTCATCCGGATGCCAATACTATCGTTTGTGGTGCTTTGGATGAGACCAAGATAGCAGCACTTGCTGCCGCTGGCGTCCAGCATATTATCAATCTGCAACCCGATGAAGAGTTAGCTTTTGATGAAGCTGAAGCGGCCAGTCGTCATGGTATGACTTACAGTCAGTTGCCTATCAGTGGGGCTGCGGATTTAAAACAGGTCAATCTATTGGCGTTTGATCGACTGCTGCGTGAGCATCATGGCAAAAAGATTGCGATGCATTGTCAGACCGGCAATCGGGTTGGCGCAGCGATGGCCTTGCGGGCAGGCTGGTTACGCGGCCGCAAGATGGAGACGGCGTTAGAGCGAGGCCGAGCGCATGGTATGACCACCTTAGAGCAAGAGGTCCATAATCGGTTATTGGTACCGCGCTAAGGATAGAGTGCGATTGAGTACGGGTGGCAATAAATAAGATAATTAATAATGCGCTTAAAGATAGGAAAAATACTGTGATACGGACGCCAGAAAGTATAACGAGTGATCTGCAAGACCTGCTAACTTTAGTATCTAGTGATGATGCGCCTTCTGGCGGCTCATTGGTGGTCTTTCGAGATGGCGAGAGTATCGCTGAGGTCAGTACTGGGGTAGCGCAAACGCAGCAGCCTTGGACCACCGATACCTTGTCACTCAATTACTCTACGGGGAAGGGAGTGCTCGCCACTTTAGTGCATGTTTTAGTCTCGAACGGTATCTTAGATTACGATCAGGCCATTGCTCGCTATTGGCCAGACTTTGCGGCGAACGGTAAGCAGGATATTACCCTACGTGCCGTGTTGACCCACCAAGCTGGACTGTTTGATATTGCTGCTCTCGTTGAGGACAGTCTAGAACTATTAGAGTGGCAGGCTATGTTAGCGCGTATCGCTGATATGCCGATTGCCGCGCCTATTTTACTAGGCTCAGCAGCCAAACGGCGCTGGAAAAAGACCCATGCAGAGGCTGATAGTCCCGATAGTATAGACAGTCCACCATATTATCAAAGCGTCTATAGTGCCTTAATCTATGGCTGGGTAATTGGCGGCTTGATAGAGCACGCTACCCAACTAAGTCTAGCGACAGCACTGCGACAATATCTGACGGAGCCGCTTGGTATTGCGAAGGCTTGCTATTTTGGCGTACCGACAGCGCAGTTGGGACAAGTAGCGCGACTGCCTAAAAATTTCACTATTCCTTTGGATAGGTCTGAGCGCGCGTCTTTTAGCGAGGAAGAGAAGCAAGCCCTGTTTAAGCAGTTTCCCGCCTATGACTGCTGGCAAGCTCGTGCCGAAGCCCTAGGGACTGCTAAGCAACATGACCTAACCGCGGCACAAATTAACCGTTTGTATTTTGATCCTAGATTGATGGATTTAGAGGGGTATAAAGCTGCCTTAAGTCCGCGAGGGGAGACCCCAGTCAATTATCATAGTAATGAAGTGTTACAAGGGTGTATTCCTGCCGCCAATGGGGTGGCCTCTGCTAAAGCCTTAGCGACGATTTATGCCATGTTGGCTAATCAAGGCGTTTGGCAAGGTAAACAGCTCATTGATGCCGCCACTTTTGCTGAGCTCTCACGTATTCATGTCACGGGTATGGATGCGGTCATGCCTGCGGTAGGTGCACCTACTGAGCCCGCTATTGCCAGTATGCAATGGCGCCTTGGCTACCATCGTTTGCCCAGTCCTTGCCACAATACGGCGCATGCTTTTGGGCATATGGGCTATAACGGCTCGGTAGCTTGGTGTGATCCTTCGCGCGGTTTGGCAGTCGCTTACGTGCATAATCATAATGGCACTATGTTTAGCGATATTCGCCAGTTTGCGTTAAATGAAGCGATTTTAGACTTATGTGACGACTGATTAATCCGCAATTTGACTTAGCTTAACCCTTGAATAAAAAAAGCGCTCAGCAGATCAATGCTACTGGGCGCTTTTTTATGGGCAATATGTTTAAGACTAAACTACAGACACTTTAAACCGGCATAGATATAAGTATCTTCCTAGCTTCTATCGGGGTCTAGGTGTTAATTTTAATAGTTTTGATGCGGTCATACCATGGATAACGATAGACGCTAAAATTACGATAATACAGACAATCCATAATTTTAGTGAATCCGCCTCATCAAAGAAGCCTTGGTTAAGCGCATAAGATAAGTAATACAGCGTGCCCAAACCGCGGATACCCAAGGCGGAAATCACATACTTTTCATTACGCTGCATATCCATACCTGCCAGGGCAATCATACCGCCAAGCGGACGAATCACTAGCAAGAAGACAAAGCTCACGATATAAACCCGCCAAGTCAGCTCGATGCCCGACATTAAGGCTTGGCCAATTAAGATACCAAATCCTATGAGCACCACGGACATAAATAGCCCCTCGGATTGCTCAGCAAAGTCATGCAGTTTGGCATGATAATCGTGGTCACGCTCAGAGCGGCGGAAAGCTAGGGCAGCGACAAATACTGAGATAAAACCATAACTGTGGACGAATTCTGCAAAGCCATAAGCCAGTAAGGTTAGGGCGATAACCATATAGCCTTGTGAAAGATTGGTCTCGCTGGCTTTGTCTGAAAACACAACCTTAGCTACCAGCTTACCTACGGCGACCCCAACTAAGACGCCAACGATAATTTTCCAAAGCACATCATGGGTAAACCAATCCCACAGTAGCGAGGAAGTGACGACTTTACCTTGGCTAGTGGCCTCAGCGATTTTGATAGCCAGATAGACGAAAGGAAAAGCTAAGCCATCGTTTAAACCAGCCTCAGAGGTTAAAGCAAAGCGGGTTTTATCTTCGCCACCGCTATTAGGCGGACCAACTTGGATACTAGAGGCTAATACAGGATCAGTTGGGGCCAATACCGCCCCTAACAAAATTGCCGCGCCCAAACTTAAGCCAAAAGCATAATAGCCTAAGGTGCCCATTAGGAAAATGCCGATCGGCATGGTAATTAATAGCAGCCGCATGGTAGGTCGCCATAATTGCCAATTTAGCGGGGTATCTAGCTTAAGCCCAGCCCCTACCAAAGAGACCAAAACGACGAATTCCGTCATTTTTTCAATCACTAGGCCATTTTCGATAGGGTCTAAAAAGGGCAGCGATAACCACCAATAGCCCATGGCTATACCAAAGCCGACTTGCAGCATAGGTAAGGAGATAGGGATACGACGAAATAGAATAGGAAAAAACGTGCCAAATAAGAACGCAATACCGCAAACTAATAAAAACAGATTGTAATTTTCAATCATGAGCTATGCCAATATTGGTTATGAAGCTCGTAGTTTAGCGGAATAATATAAAAAAAAATAAATGCAGGGCAAAAAAATACTAAATTTAAATAAAATATACACGCTTTGTAGACAGAGTTAGGAATCAAAAAAAACAAGCCCGTATTAACAGGCTTGTTTTTAAGGTAATACTAGAGTGAGTAGAGATCAGGTCTACCGCTATTAACGCTCGACTTGGCTCACATCACGTACGGCACCAGTATCTGCACTGGTGGTCATGGCCGCATAAGCCCGTAGCGCAGGAGTGACATAACGCTCACGACTTACCGGCTTCCAAGCTTGGCTACCGCGACTTTCCATCTCTTCACGACGGGCAGCTAGCTCAGCATCACTAACTTGCATGTTGATGGTACGGTTAGGGATATCGATATGGATGGTATCGCCCTCTTGTACTAGACCGATAGCGCCGCCTTCAGCCGCTTCTGGGCTGGCGTGACCGATAGACAATCCTGAAGTACCGCCCGAGAAGCGACCATCAGTGAGTAGGGCACACTCTTTACCCAAACCTTTCGATTTCAAATACGTGGTTGGGTAGAGCATCTCTTGCATCCCCGGGCCACCTTTTGGACCTTCGTAACGGATTATAACCACGTCACCCGCGACGATTTGATCTGCAAGCACAGCCGCTACCGCATCATCTTGGGACTCAAAAATACGCGCACGACCGGTGAAAACTAAGATACTGTCATCAACGCCCGCAGTCTTGACCACACAGCCACGCTCGGCGATATTACCGTACAGTACGGCTAGGCCGCCATCGGTAGAGTAGGCATGTTGCGCACTACGAATACAGCCCGACTCGCGGTTGACATCGAGGTTTGACCATTCTTGCGATTGCGAGAAAGCTTCAGTGGTGCGGACGCCGCCTGGTGCTGCGATATAGCGGGCACGTGCCTCAGCATTGTTAGGATTCATGATATCCCATTTATCAATAGCTGCTTTCATAGTAGGGCTATGAATAGTTGGCAAGTCCGTATGTAGCAAGCCGGCACGATCAAGCTCAGCTAACAAGGCAAAGACCCCACCAGCGCGATGCACATCTTCCATATGATATTTTTGCGAGGCAGGAGCTACTTTTGATAGGCAAGGGACATTGCGACTTAAACGATCGATATCGTGCATTTTAAAATCGACTTCTGCTTCGTTCGCAGCGGCCAGTAAATGCAAAATAGTGTTGGTTGAGCCGCCCATAGCGATATCTAGGGTCATAGCGTTTTCAAAAGCGGCTTTAGTAGCGATTGAGCGCGGTAGTACTGAATCATCATCTTGCTCATAGCGACGTTTCGCTAGCGAGACAATAGTGCGACCTGCTTCTAAGAACAGCTCGCGACGCAGTGAGTGCGTGGCCAATAGTGAGCCATTACCCGGCAATGCCAAACCTAGTGCTTCGGTCAAGCAGTTCATCGAGTTCGCGGTAAACATACCCGAGCACGAGCCACAAGTAGGACAAGCTGAGGCTTCGATAGCGGCGACATCTTCATCACTGATATTGTCATCAGCCGCATCCATCATTGCATCTACTAGGTCTAATTTACGAATAGCATTGCCTTGGCCATCGGTACTATGGACGTCGTTACCTCCATCGTTATTATGGCTATGGGCGACCGTGCTAGCTATAATTTTGCCGGCTTCCATCGGGCCACCTGAGATGAATACTACGGGGATATTTAGACGCATAGCCGCCATCAACATACCTGGGGTGATTTTATCGCAGTTAGAAATACAAACTAGGGCATCGGCGCAGTGAGCATTGACCATGTATTCGACAGAGTCAGCAATCAAGTCACGACTTGGCAAGGAGTACAGCATCCCACTATGCCCCATAGCAATACCATCATCAACAGCGATAGTATTAAACTCTTTGGCAACGCCGCCCGCCTTTTCAATCTCGCGAGCGACCATTTGCCCTAAGTCTTTTAGGTGGACATGGCCCGGTACAAACTGAGTAAACGAGTTGGCAATAGCGATAATAGGCTTGCCAAAGTCGCCGTCAGTCATACCTGTAGCACGCCATAGGGCACGAGCACCAGCCATATTACGGCCGCCAGTTGAAGTTTTTGAGCGGTAGTCCATGAGATGTCCTTTCTGATAATGATAGGGCTAAACAAGATAAAGCCAGTGCAGCGCATGACAGGGTGATGCGCGTGAACTGCTTAATAATCCTAGGAATAAAATAACTATCGAAGTGGAGATTTACGGTGTAAGCCCCGTAAGTTCTATGGGCTTATAGCGGTGTAAAAGCTGAGCTTAATACTGCGGATAAGCCCTAATGCTCAGCTTTTATAAGACCTCAGTATATAATGAGGCCAATTCTGCTTGATAGCGGTTACTTCCTGATAGGAAAACATTGTACCTAAGAATCGCGCCAAGCTATAGGTCTGAATAAATAACTATTTCATAATTAAAAGTTATACGCGTTAAGCTATGCGAGCTTGTATGGCTTTATCCAATTCCGGTAGCTCCGCTTTATGCGCCTCTAACTCACTTAATAACGCGACGGCATACTGGGGCTGTAAATGCTGGTATTGGCTGTCTCGCGGCAACAATAGCGCGGTCTCTTGCAATAATGTAGCTTCACTGTCCGTATCTGTGTCTGTGCCTAAGTCGCTAGTCATTTCCGTAACGCCATCCACCGTAGTCTCATTTACATCGTGACTGCGTGCCTGACCCTCTGTATTAAGCGTACTGGCATAAGACTCGGCGGGCAATACTCCTATAGGCTTAGCGCACTTGTTTAGCACGAACACGTCGCTAAAAAAGTGCCAAGTCTGCATAGCCTGAGTGACAGCCTGGGTTTTGTCGCTAACATACACAGGCTCTAGCGCTTTTGCCGAGTTAGTAAACCGTAAGCGCACCGCTATTTGTAGCGACTCAGAAAACAGCACCAAGGTACCGATAACCTTAACTTGCCAAGGCGCCGGGATAGTATCAATGGGCAACTGTAATAACTGCGCCGCTGCTGCCGCTGACATAGGCTCATTGAAGCGTTTCAAGAGTGCCGGGGTCAAAGGATGCGCCGCTTTTAAATCGGCACTTAAAGTATCATAGTGGTATAAAAACGGCAATGTGGCGTCTTGGGTCACCGTCTCATCAGTGATTTTGCAATTGTGCACTTGCCACTTTAAAGAGGCGTCGATGAGCAAGTCGTTCAGCCATAAAGTATTGGCAGGAATAGGGGCAGATAAATAGGTTACGTCCGTAGAGTCTTCTGCAATCATAGTCTCGCTACTTATATCAAGGGTAGTTTGGGCGGTAGCTTATATAATTAGGGCATCTAGGGCCTTTATCAATGCTGTTTTTACTAGTCTGAGCGACCGCTTAGTGTTGCTAAAAAGGGGCTTCATTATTGGGTTAATGGGCTATCTGTGCTAGAGTTTGAGCTGTTTTTAATAATAATTTTAATCTTAAGCTATAAGCAATATAACACAAGGAGTACGTGATGACCCAAGCTACTAAAATTTATGAAGAAGGTAATATTTTTGCCAAGATGCTCAAAGGCGAAGTGCCATGTCATAAAGTGTACGAAGACGATAAAACCTTAGCTTTTATGGACATCATGCCGCAAGCTAAAGGTCATGTGCTGGTGATTCCTAAGCAGCAAGCGGTTGAGCTCAGTGACTTAGAGCCTGAGTATGCCAGTGCGGTATTTATGACCGCTAAAAAGGTCCTGCAAGCCCAGCGTCAAGTCTTTGAGCGTGACGGTATTATCCAGATGCAGTTAAATGGCTCAGAAGCTGGACAAACCGTCTTTCATTATCATGTCCATCTGATTCCCTCGAGCATTCATGAATTGGGTAAGCATGCCGTGACGATGGCCGATCAAGAAGAGTTAGCAGAGCAGGCAAAACAATTAGCCGCGATTATTAACGCTTAAGCTGTCAGCAATCTATAAGCAGTCAATAATCTAGAAGCACATTAACGCAGCAAAATAAAATAAATTTATAACTTTAGTTAATAGTTTTCTAGCACAGTCTTAAATAAGTAGAAGAGGGCAACTAACAAGTTGCCTTTTTTATTGCTTGGTAATAATCATGTAAGAACCGTTAAAGTAATGTTACAAAGTAGCGATGAGTCTGGGGTTTATAACGGGTTTGTGGTAAATATCTCTTCTAATTAGTAATTATTTTATGGTTTATGTTTTCTATATAAACTTTATGGCATTTGCCTATTTTAAATAAAGGCCACTCGTAGGTTAATTATTAGCCTGAAAATTTTTAAGACCGCCTTTATTTTTTGAAAATATTTTATCACTTGAGGGAGCTGTCTTTTTAAAAAACGTTTGATAGCGTTTTTTGAAAGGGTCCACTTTAATGAGAACACTCTTATGACTAAATCATCTCGTTCCACTATTTTACTGCCGGTCTTTGTGCCAGCTGCTGCTGTCATGCTGCTGCTGGTCATTGGGACCGCAGTAAACCCAGTCGCTGCTGGTGAATTATTCAGCCAAGTACTGGCCTTTACCACCGATACTTTCGGTTGGTTTTATATGTTGGCGGTTGCCATCTTTTTAATGTCTATCATTGCTTTAGCCTTTTCACCTTACGGCAGTATCAAGTTGGGTCCAGACCACGCAGAGGCGGAATATAAGTTTCTAGAGTGGTTTGCCATGCTGTTTTCGGCAGGTTATGGCATTGCCTTACTCTTTTATGGGGTCGCCGAGCCCGTCTTACATTTTGCCAGTCCGCCGTTATCCACGCCGCAAACGATTGCCGCTGCCAAAGAAGCCATGCAGATTGCTTATTTCCATTGGGGCTTTCATATTTGGGCGATTTATGGCGTGGTAGGGTTATCCTTAGCGTATTTCTCTTTCCGCCATGGTCTACCTTTGTCGGTGCGCTCAACCTTGTATCCCTTAATCGGTGACAGGATTCATGGTCCAATAGGGCATACTGTGGATGTGTTTGCGATTGTGGGTACCATGTTTGGTATCGCGACCAGTTTAGGTCTATCGGTCGCACAAATTAACGCTGGCTTAAACTACCTGATGCCCAATACAGTGCCAGTGAGCACTACGGTACAGGTCATTATCATTGCCCTAGTCACTGGCGCTGCTCTGATATCCGTATTAGCGGGGATGGATAAAGGGGTCAAACGTTTATCTATTCTTAATATGGTATTGGCTACTGCGCTCATGTTGTTCGTCTTTATTGTAGGCCCGAGCATCTTTATTTTGAATGCCTTTATGGAAAATACAGGCAGTTATTTAGGCAATATTGTTGAGCGTACCTTTAGTCTACAGGCCTATCAGTCGAGCGATTGGATTGGCAGCTGGACGCTATTTATCTTTGCTTGGACAATTGCTTGGGCACCTTTTGTCGGCTTATTTATCGCTAAAATTAGCCGTGGTCGCACCATTCGTGAGTTTGTTCTGGGCGTGATGTTGGTCCCTACTATTTTCACCTTTTTCTGGTTTTCCGTGTTTGGTGATACCGCGCTACATATGATTATGGTGGACGGTTATACCTCACTCATTAGTGAAGTGCAGAACAACCAAGCCATTGCTTTATTTAAACTATTAGAAAACCTACCTTTTACTCAAATTGTTTCCTCATTAACTGTCCTGTTGATCATCACTTTCTTCGTGACGTCATCGGACTCCGGGTCCTTAGTCATTGATGCGCTAGCTGCTGGTGGCCGTAGTGATACTCCTTGGTGGCAGCGTACTTTTTGGGTAGTCACAGAAGGGGCAGTTGCTGCAGTATTGTTGATTGCAGGTGGCTTAGAAGCCTTGCAAACGGCGGCTATTGTTAGTGCCTTACCTTTCGCCATCGTTATTTTGATATCAACCTTTGGCATGTGGCGCGCGCTACGTATCGAGGGGCACCGTAACCAAAGCTTGGCCAATAACAATCACTTACCTCCGCATCTGCTAAAACTAGAAGCTTGGCGCGACCGTATTGACTATATGACCGACCAGCCAACACGCGAGAAGGTACTCAGTTATATCCAAGGCACGGTCTTATCGTCGATGACTGAAGTCGCAGAGAAGTTTGCAGAAACCGGTTGGTTGCCTGATGTGAACTATGATGAGGTGAATAACCGCGCTGTGTTTGAGTTAAGACGAGGCGATAACGTTGAATTCTGGTATGAAGTGCGTCTATCAGAGCATGAAGTTCCGGATTATTATACGGAAGATATGAACAAAGGCTTACCGCAAGAGCACCACCATCGTGCCGAAGTCTATTTGCGCCGTGGTGGTCAGACCTATGACTTATATGGTTATCAAGCTGAATCAGTCATTAACGATATCATCGATCAGTTTGAAAAATATCTGCATTTCGTTGATATCTCGCCGAATATCTTACCGTGGCGTATGCAGGAACACGATGATGATATTACCCTAGAGCAGGGCAGTGTATTTGATAAATAGGAGTAGTCGCTAATAAAAAGGCAGCCGTAAAGGTTGCCTTTTTATGCATTAACAGGGCAGTAGTCAGTGGGTGAACTAGCTAACTGGCAATCTTATTTAACAATATTGCTGAAAATTTGTTTGAACAATAGAGACGAATACAGCAGTATTGCGCCTTATTTAAATTCACGATTTTTTGAGACCGTTTTATGAGCAAATTACCACGATCCACTATATTGATGCCCGTATTTATCCCCACGGCGGTCATTATGCTATTGCTGGTCGTTGGCACCTCCGTTAATCCAGGAGCTGCAGGGGAAATATTCAGTGAGGTATTGAGTTTTACCACTGAAACTTTCGGCTGGTTCTATATGCTGGCCACCGCCTCTTTTTTACTGTTTCTGGTCGCTATTGCCTTCTCCTCTTACGGCAGTATCCGCTTGGGTCCGGACCATTCTAAGCCCGAATATAATTTTGCCGAATGGTTTGCCATGTTGTTTTCGGCAGGGTATGGCATCGCCTTACTGTTTTATGGGGTTGCTGAGCCCGTCATTCATTTTGCTGCACCGCCATTAGCTGATCCGCAAACTATTGCCGCGGCAAAAGAGGCGATGCAGATTGCTTATTTCCACTGGGGCTTTCATATTTGGGCGATTAACGGGGTAGTGGCTTTAACGTTAGCTTACTTCGCTTATCGTCACGGTTTGCCCTTGTCTATGCGCTCGACCCTATACCCGCTTATTGGCGATAGAATCTATGGCCCTATCGGTCATGCGGTAGATGTCTTCGCTATTTTAGGCACGCTATTCGGATTGGCGACCAGTCTAGGTATTTCTGTCGCGCAGATTAACGCCGGTTTGAATTACCTATTGCCAGATATGATTCCCGTGAGTAGCACGGTTCAAGTTATTGCGATTGCCTTAATCACTGCTGCCGCCTTGGTCTCGGTATTGGCTGGTATGGATAAAGGGGTGAAAAGGCTATCTATATTAAACATGGTGATAGCCACCTCGCTGATGGTATTCGTCTTTATCGTGGGCCCGAGTATTTTTATTCTCAATGCCTTTATGGAGAATACCGGCAGTTATTTAGGCAATATTGTTGAGCGTACTTTTAGCCTGCAAGCCTATCGCAGTAATGATTGGATCGGCAGCTGGACGCTATTTATCTTTGCCTGGACGATTTCTTGGGCCCCCTTCGTTGGGCTGTTCATCGCTAAAATTAGTCGTGGTCGTACCATTCGCGAGTTTATTTTAGGGGTTATGTTGGTCCCGACTATCTTCACCTTCTTCTGGTTTGCAGTCTTTGGTGATACCACTTTACATATGATTATGGTGGACGGCTATGACTCCCTTATCGCTGAAGTACAAGCCAACCAAGCCATAGCTTTGTTTAAGCTACTAGAAAATTTACCCTTTACTGAAATAGTATCCTCGCTTGCCGTATTGCTGATTGTGACCTTTTTTATCACCTCATCAGACTCAGGCTCGCTCGTGATTGATGCGCTAGCGGCTGGCGGTCGTACGGATACGCCTTGGTGGCAACGGACCTTTTGGGTAGTCACGGAAGGCGCAGTCGCTGCAGTACTGCTATTGGCAGGCGGATTAACCGCGCTACAAACGGCGGCTATCGTCAGCGCTTTACCCTTTGCCATGATTATGATGTTGGCTATGTTTGGCATGTGGCGGGCGCTGCGTATTGAAGGCCATCGCAACGAAAGCTTGGCGAACGACAACCATCTGCCACCGCATCTGTTGAAATTAGAAGCTTGGCGGGATCGTATTGACTATATGACGGACCAACCGAGCCGCGATAAGGTACTCAGCTATATCCAAGGTACGGTGCTAACGTCTATGCACGAGGTTGCCGCCAAGTTTGCTGAGACCGGTTGGTCGCCTGATGTGAACTATGATGAGACCAATAATCGCGCGGTGTTTGAGTTGCGCCGTGGCAGCGATGTAGAGTTTTGGTACGAGGTGCGTTTGTCTGAGTATGCTGCTCCAGACTATTATAGTGAGGACGCTAATACTGCTAATAACGCTAAAGGCGGTGCTAGTGTTAATAAAGGCGGTGCGGGTGTTAAAGACAGTGCCTTGCTACAAAAGCATGACTACCGTGCCGAGGTTTATCTGCGCCGTGGCGGTCAGACCTATGATTTATATGGGTATCAAGCCGACTCTATTATTAACGATATCATTGATCAGTTTGAAAAGTATTTGCACTTTTTAACCCTGTCACCAGACAGTTTGCCGTGGCGTATGCAAGAGCATGATGATGATATTACCCTAGAGCAGGGCAGTGTCTTTGATAAATAACCCTTGAATTAAACTTAGCAATACTTACAATAACGGCTTGTCTACCCTTGGTACAAGCCGTTTTTTATGTCTAAACTTTCATCATCTCTGCCTATGCAGGCATTAGC
>Ga0208015_1000352_pt1 | contig 27112 bp, 21 predicted proteins | sample 26BtaG_FD_184101 | JGI IMG/M metagenome (GOLD analysis project Ga0208015, IMG submission 184101) | Marine viral communities from Cariaco Basin, Caribbean Sea - 26B_WHOI_OMZ_CsCl (SPAdes) (version 2) | ecosystem: Environmental > Aquatic > Marine > Oceanic | place: Caribbean Sea: Cariaco Basin...
TTATCAAATCTTTGGATGGTAAACACCGACGGTAGCCAAAACAGACCCCTTACCACTGGAAATCAAAACGATTCTCAACCGAGATGGTCGCATGACGGTACTAAAATAGTGTTCAAATCGAACATGAAAGATGATCGGACAAAACTCTATATGATGTGGGTCGACTCCAAAGATGTAGTAGCGCTTACCAACACTCCCGAAAGTCCCGGAGCTGTGTCATGGTCTTGGGACGATACGCATTTGGCATTTTCTATGTTTGTACCTGCTGCCAAAAAATCACCTATCACCCTACCACTAAAACCTGAAGGCGCCAAATGGAATGCGCCTCCAATTTATATTGACCAAATGAACTATAGAGGCGATGGTCAGGGCTATCTTAAAAGCGGTAACGAGCAATTGTTTATAATTTCTACAGATGGTGGCACTCCAAGACAGCTCACTTTTACTGCTAATGACCACGGAAATCCTATTTGGTCCAAAGATGGAAAATCACTTTATTTTGACGCCAATCTTCACGAAAACCATGAAATGGAACCTAGGAATAGCGAAATTTACCAACTCACCATCAGCACAGGCGCCATTAAAGCACTCACATCTCGGAAAGGTCCAGATAATGGTGCCGTTTTGTCGCCCGATGGAAGTCAAATAGCCTATACAGGTTTTGATGATACCTATCAAGGCTATACAGTTTCCAATCTTTATATAATGAATACAGATGGTTCTGGCAGCAAAATTGTGACCAAAGATTTAGACCGAGATATTTCCAATCCAATTTGGGAAGATAATGGCAAAGGTCTTTATTTTCAGTATGATGAAAAAGGTGATACCAAAATTGGTCATGTAGCACTCACCGGAAAAATAAGAACGATTACCAACGAGCTTGGTGGACTTTCATTAGGGCGTCCATACAATGCAGCTTCCTATTCAGAAGCCAAAAACAAGCTAGCCTATACCTTAGGTGGAACTGATCATCCTGCAGATTTAGCGGTTTGGAATGGAGGTGAAACGACACGGATCACCAATGTAAACAAAGACCTGTTTGCTGACAAACAACTGGGTAATGTAAAAGAAATCTGGTGGAAGTCCTCTTATGACAATAGAGACATTCAAGGTTGGATCGTCACGCCGCCCAACTTCGATTCTACTAAAAAATATCCTTTAATCCTTGAAATACACGGCGGTCCTTTTGCCAGTTATGGTTCGGTATTTTCAGCCGAAATCCAAATGTATGCCGCTGCAGGTTATGTGGTTTTATATTCCAACCCAAGGGGAAGTACAGGTTACGGACAGGAGTTTGGAAATTTGATTCACCATGATTATCCCAACCATGATTATGAAGACCTCATGTCTGGTGTGGATGCCGTTATCAAAATGGGCAATATAGATACCAACAATCTTTTTGTTACCGGTGGCTCAGGTGGTGGGGTATTAACGGCTTGGATTGTTGGTAAAACCAACAGATTTAAAGCTGCCGTGGTGGCTAAACCGGTGATTAACTGGTACAGCTTTGTACTTTATGCAGATAGCCCGGCATTCTTCTACAAGTATTGGTTTGGGGATAAACCTTGGGACAATCCTGAAGCGTATTTAAAAAGATCACCATTGTCTTATGTTGGCGATATTACCACTCCAACCATGGTGTTGGGTGGTGAAGACGATTATAGGACGCCTATTAGTGAGATGGAGCAACTATATACTGCACTCAAAATTCAACAGGTAGAAACTGCTATGGTAAGAATTCCCGGAGCGTCTCATGGCATTGCCAATAAACCAAGTAATCTGATTGCCAAAATTGCAAGTATATTGGCTTGGTTTGATAAATATAAAAGTAAAGATTAGGTTTCCATGACTATTCTCTCCAGTAAAACTCGATAAATTACTCTTTAAAACAGTTTTCTGATATCTCAAAAATGCATCCTTAAAGTTGAAGTATGTCAACTTAATGGATGCATTTAGGTATTGTAATACTCATCTTCTGTGATTTTAGAATCCATTAACAGCATTCTCTTGCCAATTGTCAAAAATCTCTTTCAATGATTGGGTTACCGTATAGGCAATCGTATTTGTGAAGGATATTGTTTTGAATGGTGAATTTTATTTTCTGCTATAATGCCTTCTGATTCGTCAAAATTATTTCCTCCAGTGTTCAGATTACGTGCAAAACGTGGAAAGTTACTGCTAGAAACCTCGATTCTGATACGGTGTCCCTTTTTAAAATAGTTACTTGTAGCCATTGGCGTCAAATCGACTTTATACACCTTGCCTTCTTCCATAAACACTTCTTTATCGTACCCTTCTCTATAACGCACACGCTGTATGGTTTCATCAAGATTATAGGCCGTACCATCAGGATATACATCGATCAGTTTAATGGTAAAATCCGTATCCTTAGCGTCAGAAGAAACATAGAGTGTGGACTCAATAAACCCAGTTACTTCTATTCCTTCCGTGAGAACGTCCGTAGTATAAACAAGAATATTAGGATTTTCTTCCGCCTTTTGTTGATCAAATGCACCACCCTGAACGGCATTCCCCGTGCAACATACATTGCCACCCAAAGAATTAACAGGGTTCATGGGATCGTAAACAAAAGAATCTGGATTGTCTCTCGTAGCTTTCTTTTTAGTTAACGTGCCATTCCCATTAAGGGTGTTGGCTTTTCCGTTACTATTCAAGTAATAGGTAGTCATTTTAGTGTCTGCCGGTGGCCATTCTTCCGCCGATTTCCATTCGTTGCTGCCCATGGTATAATATTGTACTCGAGGCGTGTTTTTCTTGAAATCATTGGTTTCTCCTTTCAACCAAAGATCCCACCAAGCATAAATCTGTTCGTCATAATTCAAACGGGCATCACCTACGCTGCGTTGGCCGACTATCGTATTTTCGGTGGCACGGGTATATGCACAATGTAAGGTAGGAGCAATTACCAAATATTGATTTTCTCTTATTTCAGGATCTTTTGAATTGTTGCGAACATGGTTGAACAAGGCCAAATTGGGCGTGATTGAAACATCGTACCAAGAGGCAAACCAAAAGCTAGGTGCACCGATTTCCATAGTATCATGATAAAGTCCACCTTCGTACCAGGCCGGATCATTAGGTTTACGTATCACCATTTTATCAAAGATTTCCTTTTTTCCATGTATATTCTTGACAATATCTTTAATTGGCAAATGCTTAAGGGCCTCTGCCATATCTATTGGCGGATTTTTTGGAGCGAGATCATAGAACCTTGAAATTCTGATCAAGTCTTCTTGTGTAGCGCCTTCAGGGATTCTTGGCTTAAATTTATCTTGTTCCACCCCGTACAACCAAGCAAAGAATAAAAGCTGCTCTACGCCACCTCGGTACCAATTGCCCTGTTCCTTAATGTCGCCTACGGTTCCAACACCTGCGCCAAACCCCTGTGGTACCATGGCCGCATGTGAAGGATGATCAAGCGCGGATACGGCCATCTGCCACTCTGCAGTCGATGAACAGCCAATTGTGCCAATTTTTCCGTTAGACCAAGATTGATTTGCCATCCATGAAAAAGCATCATAACCATCGGTAAGTGGCACTCCCAAAATATCCCATTCGCCCTCTGAAAAAAAACGTCCACGTTCATTTTGCACCACAAAGGCATATCCGCGTTTAACGGCCTCATAAGCTTGTTGGGCAGTTCGGGTTTGGCGCACACCATCAACCCAAGTATTAAAATTATAAGGGGTACGCGAGAAAATAATGGGAACCTTTCCTGTCGTCTTAGGTCTGTATATATCAGTGGCTAGGCGAATACCATCTCGCATGGGCATCATCACCTTTTGATCAATAATGGCGATTTCATCAAGTTTTTCAAAGATATCTTTTTGCTCTTGTCCATAGCATATCTGAACAGCCAACAAAAAGATAAAGATAAAGGGAATACGATAAATTTTCATAGGATTAATTTTAATTAGTGGCTGTCTTTACGGGTTGTCTAATTTAAAGATAAATAAATTAAAACATAGGCATAGCACGTTGAAAAACTACCCATACAACATTAATTAGGATAAGTGAATTAGCTCAGGGGCCGTTAGCCAAAACGGATGTTTAGATCTACAATGATAAATAAGGAATTATCTAATGGATCGAGATAGGCCTTGTACCATTTTAGATCCAATGAAAAAAAAACCCGATGAGTTATCATCGGGCGTAGTTATGGAATTTCCAATCAAGATTAGTTCAAAACCAATTCCTTCATTCTTATCATCTATTATGCCTTAGTAAGTTTCCGGCAATGGAATTGGCATGGTATTAAATATTTGATCTCCAGCCCTATCTATAGGCAAAGTATTGGATAGTCCATACCGTCTAAGATCAAACATTCTGTGGTTTTCGGCCCAAAGTGAGTATCTTCGTTGTTTTAGCATCTCCGTGGTTAATGCTTCTGTGGTTTGTGCTCCTGAATAATCAGGCAAATTGGCCGAATTTCTGATGATGTTTAACGCATCTTCTGCCTCTCCCAAATTGTTAGCCAAAATATTCGCTTCCGCATAGACCAAAATTAACTCCTCATTCCTAAGAAAATCGATGGGACTAGTATCAGAATCGTACAAACGTGTTTCATGAGTGCCGTTTAGACCATCCTGCGAAGCTGGATTTGTTCTTAATGCCGATTTTTGTGCTACTCTTAAATCGCCTGGTTCGGCATCCGCAATCCAAGTATTATGGACTACAATTTGATCTCCATTATTTGGTTTATCAGCTGTAGAAGGCACCTTGAAGACTGTATTAGCCTGGTCACCACCTCCTAAGCCAAATATATGTTTTGGACCTATATTTAAATCTCCTGTCAAATCCATATAAGAACTGGCTAAGGCAGTCAACGCCGCATTTCCGTCACCATCATAAACGGCAGCTACGCCAGCCCATGCCCTATTGAATTCAGAAAAGGTAGAAGGTGTATCGAATCCTGAGAAGCCTGTACTCAATCTAAAAGCAAAACTGCTTCCCGCATTGGAAAGGTGTTGTTGTCCTTCTTCCAAAAGAGCTCGAGCCTTAGCAATCCCTTCATTAAAATCTACTATTGGCCCCAAGTTTTCAGGATCGGCAACATCTATACGTGCCTTTGCGTAGGATTTAAGTATTTGAATCAACTCTTCTGCCATCATCGTCTTGGCAAATCCTAAATAGCCGTTTTTCTCACTTTCAGTTGCCGCATCAGTATTGGCAATAGCTTCAATTAATAGGTTGATGTTCTTTATACACCTGTAATTTCCGTTCCATGATCCTACGCTGTAAAAAGAGTTATTGTCTAGCTGAAGGCCATCTTTTCCTAACAAATCTCCCGTATTTCGTGGTTCAGCATTGAAAAGATAAAACTCTCTTGCCATGACGCCATTGGACGTAGTCTCATTTCCTAGTCCGTTTCTAGAAGTAGATTCTATCGCAACCACAAGTTCATTCAATTGACCTTTGGAGGCATTTTTTAAAACCCCATCCACACTTGGTCCGTTAGGGTCTACGACTTCATCAAAAGTACAAGAAACCATAAGCGAGAATAGTGGGATTATGAAGGTCATAATCGCTAATGTTTTTATATTATTTTTCATATTATTTTTTTTAGAAATTAACGTTTAGGCTAAAGAAAAATTGGCGTGAACTAGGGTATGAACCTACCTCTATTCCGGTAGAAAGTCCAGAACCACCATTTACGGACACTTCGGGATCGTAGCCACTGTAATCGCTAATAGTGAAAATATTCTTCCCTGATATCCCAAACTTCACACCTTGCACGGTATTACCAAATACACTATTTATCGTGTTTCTGTCTAAAGAATAGTGAATAGAGGCTTCTCTTAATCTAAGATAACCCGCAGGCTCTACAAATCGCACCGCATTTGCAGGCATTTGAAGTCGTGCCTGACCTTCTGGAGTTTCTAAATCAGGAGTAACCAATCCTAAATCAGAAAGAAATGTTGTCAGATTAAGATTTTCTCCCCCTTTTTTCCAGTTTAAAAGAAATGACACATCAAATTGTTTGTAAATTGTAAAGTTATTACTCCAGCCCATTTGAAAATCAGGTTCTACATCTCCCACTTTGGTAGGTTTTATTCCTGTACCGTCCAAGTTTAAATTTCCGACCAACTGGGTAGCGGATTTCCCTTCCTGGATATAGAAGGTTCCAAGACCAAGACCAAATCCAGCCCCAGGTTGAGCAAACGCCGGTACTGCTAAGCGGGTAACCTCAGAACGGTTTTTATACCATTGTATGGAAGTATTCCATCTGAAATTTTCATTATCAAACACAAAAGCTCTCAAGGCCAATTCTAGCCCAGTATTTTTAAGGTCACCAAGATTAGTCGTTTCCTGCGTAAAACCAGAAGATGATGGTAGCGCTCTTGTCAATATTAAGTCTTTTACCTTCTTGTCGTAATAGGTCGCTTCAAAAGATAATTTGTTGTGGAAAATCCCAAGATCAAAACCAAATTCCAATTCACTGGCAGTTTCAGGTTTCACCAAGGCATCTCCCTTACTTCCTACAACGGACTGCCCAATATTTCCCCCTATATTGCTCGCTCCCAAACTCGTAAATGTCGAACCAAAACTGGCTGGACTTCCTGTTTCTCCATAAGCGGCTCTTAGCTTCAACTGAGATATAGACTCTAAACTCCAAAAGTCAAAATTTGCCATGTTTACCGCCAAAGAAGCCTTCGGAAATCCATGGAATTCATTGGGGTCACCATTTCTGGATGACTTATCCATACGATAGCCCAAAGTAGCGATGATCTGATCTTTATAATTTCCTTCTATTTGTCCGAAATATCCAAAATCTTTTTCTTCTGATCGAAATTGATCAATGACTTGGTTCACAGATTGGTCAACACTAGTTTGGCCAGCAGCCAATAGGGACCCTCGACTATTCACAAGATTTGATTTTTGATAGAGATAAGCCACACCCAATTGAGTGGTAATATCTAAACTACCGTCCATTGCTTCCCGATTCCAAACTCCAATAATTTGGGTATTCAATTGAGTAAAGTTATTTTTCCCAACTGCTATAAAACCTCCAGGTCCAGGTTGAACCTGAGCTTGATGAGTTTCCGGAACATAAACATAAGTCTGGTTCGCCAAATAATCTAAACCACCACTGGTTACAATTCTAACCCTATCGGTATCGGATCGTAGCAAATTGGTATTTAAGGTCATCCCTTGTACGAGACGATCGTTGGTATCATCATTCAAGGCATTGTCTCTCACAAATATTGAGTTTCCAGCGGCATTTGGGTTAACAGGATAATTTCCATTGGCATCAGGAAATAAGTTGGTCCATGGTCTCGTATATGCCAAGGTGTACCCATAACTTAAGCCACCCTCGTTTTCGTTTCCGGTAAAGCTTCTACTGGAATTACTCCTAGTATAGCTGGTTGAAGAACTGAAATCAAACACCTTAGAAATACGATGGTCAATATTGGTTCGTAACGAGAAACGATCAAAACCGGTATTTTTAATAATTCCTTCTTCATCTCTATAGGAACCTCCAACGTAAAATTTTGTCTTATCATTACCACCAGTCGCACTTAAACGGGTTTCTGTTATGAAACCAGTATTCCCATAAATAATATCTTCAAAATCATAAAGCTTTCCATTTTCCGCCATAGTGGCTTCATATTTGGCTCTCTCTGCCGCACCAAACGCACTTTCTACCGACGCGGCCGTCCATGGTCGCATACCTAAACGCTTTGCTATCTTATTGGTACCCAAATCTTGGCTAAAGCTAATTTTGGTTTTACCTGTTTGTCCACGCTTGGTAGTAATCAATACTACACCGGCATTACCTCGTTGCCCATATATAGCAGCAGCAGAAGATCCTTTTAACACTTCAATATTTTGAATGTCGTTAGGATCTAAATCCGCCAAGCGGTTACTGGAGTTCTCCTCATTCCCACGGTTGGCACCAGATGCAAAACGAAGGCCTGAAGGGATTTCCACATTATTATAATAGACACCATCAACGATGATGAGCGGTTGGTTGTTTCCGTTAATAGAAGATATTCCGCGTAGTCTTAAGGCAAATCCTCCGCCCGGAGCCCCTGAGGTAGCCGTAATATTGACCCCTGGAATTTTCCCATACAATGCTCCATCCACTGTAGATTGACTGGTAGTTCCCACTAACTCAGCAGCAGATACCGTGGAAACGGCATTCGCAAGGTTTTGTCTCTTAACGGAACTCGCCAATCCTGTTACAATGACTTCTTCAAGTCCGGTCGCTGACTCTTCCATAATGACACTCAGAACTGTAGGTCCGGTCAAATTGATTTCCGTAGTGGCGTAACCTAAAGAAGAAAATACCAAGGTTGACGGAAATGAAGGAACCAAGAGTTCAAAATCACCATCAATATCGGTTATGGCGCCGGTTGTAGTTCCTTTTACAACAACGTTGACACCCGGAAGTGGTAGTCCTGCCGATCCTTCCGTAACTTTACCTGTCACAGTTCCCTGAGCTGCCAACAGCAATGGAACTGTTAAAAAAATCAAGAAAATGGAGTTTTTCCAATAGTTTTTTTTCATATTCTTAGAGTTAGTGTTAAATTTTCAATTGCTGAAGATAGCAAAGTTTTCAAGTTTTAAAAACTTTATTGTCAGAAGAAGTAAATTCCCGCAAGTAAATCCTCCAAATAATTTCAGAACTGTTTTATGGTAATTCATGCTATTTTAAAATAGGATTTCAACATATCTTTTTAATGAAAAATGAATCAATCGGACGGTATCACATAGATCGGACTGGATGCTCAATATATTTATAGTAGAAATGAAACGGTTAGAATGGTGACTAAAACAGTAAGAAAATCATTAAAATGATCTTGATTTAATTTTTGTCTTTTAGCAGAAGTCTACCGAGTAATCAATAATAAACTCTGTGACCGAATATTTTTTAAACCATATCCTATCGCAAATATTAAGCGGCAAGGCCAAGCAAAAAAAGGCAATATGTTTTTTTATCTTATATTAACCGAAAGGTTTACCATTATTTTTATTGTTAATCATCATTTTTTCAAAGTTCCCACCATGAGGTTAAGATGGACAGAAATGACAGCCTCTACAATAGAGATTACAAATGTGTCTATTGTTGTGTTTTTTTCATGAAAGAAGGTCTTCATCGCAGAAAAGGATCAAAAACAAAGAAAAAATGAACGATAGTACAAATTATAATCAGTAGCTTTATCTTTATGAACCATAAATAGAAGGTTTACAGCATATTAAATTAAGGAATCTCAACATGTGAAATACCCATTATACTAACAAGTTGCTTTTTCAATCGAACGATATTTTATTTGAACCGCCTTCTTAAAATCCATTAACCTTGGCATATATCAGATTAACTTTCAAAAAACCAATGAATTTATGAAAACTATCATTTACTCTTTATTCCTTTCGACAGCATTTTTTTTAAGCTGCGGTGACCAACAGAACGCAGTAAAAACTGAAATCGATAGCAAATCAAGTTATTTCGACTATTCCAATAGCGATGACCAAAAAACGGGTGGCATCAAAATGATTCCAATCACCACGCCAAAAGGCACTTTTAATGTTTGGACAAAACGTATGGGCAACAATCCAAAAATGAAGGTGCTGCTACTTCACGGAGGTCCGGGAGGAACGCATGAGTTATTTGAGAATTTTGATGGATATCTTCCTAATGAAGAGATTGAATACATCTATTACGACCAATTGGATAGTTATTATAGTGACAAGCCAAACGATTCCACATTATGGACCATTGAACATTCTGTAGAGCAAGTGGAGCAAGTCAGAAAAGCCCTAAATCTCGACAAGGATAATTTTTACCTATTTGGACAGTCGTGGGGAGGTCTTTTGGCCATGGAATATGCACTCAAATATCAAGATAACATCAAGGGACTTATTGTTGCCAATATGATGGCCAGTATTCCTGAATATGAAAAATATGCCGCAGAGGTTTTAGGCCCTCAATTACCACCGGAAGTCCATAAAGAAATTAAAGCCATGGAAGCCAAGGAAGATTTTAGCAATCCTCGATACACGGAACTTGTGACCCAACATTATTACACCAAACACGTGCTGCATTTACCTCTGGACGAATGGCCGGAATTCATCAATCGTTCCTTCTCCCATATGAATCCCAACATTTATATTTATATGCAAGGCTACAGTGAATTTGGTGTCACTGGGAATGCAACCTTAAAAGGATGGGATATTTCTGAACGGTTAAATGAACTAAGAGTTCCAACTTTGATGATTGGTGGGAAGCACGATACTATGGATCCAAACTATATGGAATGGATGAGCACTCAGGTACAGAACGGAAGAAGTGTGACTACTAACGGTGCCCATTTGACACAGTATGACGATGCTGACAACTTCTTTAATGGATTGATACAATTCATTAAAGATGTAGATAATGGGACATTTAAAGAAAACTAAATCATGTTTAAAGAGAGCATAGCACGATTTGGTCTCAGTGCCATGGGTTTTGTCTATGTTCTCATTGGTGTTTTGACGGCCATGACGGCGCTCAATTGGGGTGGGCAAAAAACCGGAACAAAAGGAGCTATTGCTTATTTGTCCAGTCAGCCTTTTGGCAAAATCCTACTAGTCACAATGGCTATAGGCTTGTTTAGTTACGCCTTTTGGAGAATGTATCAGACATTGTATGACTCCCGAAATTTAGGAACTGATTTTAAGGCACTTTTCACTCGAGCTGGTTATTTTACCGGTGGTCTGTTTTATGGGGCATTGGGATTTGTTGCCGTAAAAGTACTCCTTGGGAGTGGTTATGATCACCAACAAGAGTTTATCATTAAAGCATTGAACTCAAAATACGGAAGTTTCTTTGCTATCGTTTTTGGGTTGGTATTAGCAGGAAAAGCCATCTTCGAGCTATATTTTGTGGTTTCAAATCGATTTAAAAAGAATATACAATCTTCAGAAATGCCTCCGAAAGCTAAAACAACATTATTGAAGTTTGGAGGTATTGGTCATTCAGCGCGTGCAGTAGTTTTTGGAGTTATGTCATTTTTAACGATGCGAACCGGAATTACATTTCGAAATAAAAAAATGAGTACTTTAGAGGATGCTTTTCAATTCTTGAATAATGAGTTTGGTGACGCGGTTCTTGGTCTTGTGGCCCTTGGGTTTTTATGTTTTGGACTCTTTATGTTCGTAAAAGCAAAATATTTGTATATCAATATTCAGTAAAATTATTGCGTTATCTTGGTTATTGATAGTCTTCATTATCGAAGACCTTTCGGTTATTGACACTTCATGTAAAGCGGCTCACTTCTGGCATAAAGTCGTTCATGAAGGCAGCATTGGTAAAGGTTTTCCCTTCAATCAATTTCAAACTTATACGCAATATCATCTGAAGTGTTTAGTAGTCCATCAGAACCTAAAGAAATTAAAACAAAACTTTCCCCAGATGGATGCCGTTCATAAAAAAATTCCTGTCCCCAATAATCTTTATGGATATTTTTGAGTAACGGATTATTTCTAATAATTGCTGACAATTCCTTTGGGTAATGACCTGAGGTTTCTTTCTGATGCTTTAAAAGCGACGCCACTTCAGTTAGTCTTTTGATGGTCTGCGTCTCTTTATTTCCCCATAAATAAACCGTAAATCTTAGTAAGGAAAATGTAAGTACAATCAACAAGACAACTAATAGGCCAACCATCATAATCTTCTGGGATGGGTAAAGCACTGAGGTTTTTGATAAACCATGTTTGCGTTCATATTTCCGTTGCCTTCGTCGTTTGAGCCAAAATTTAAAATCTTCAAATATCAGTAGCAATTCGGCCAATAAACCAGCAATAGATTCCATGATTAATTACTAAGCCTTAGCTATTTAGATCCTGTCCCGTAGGTATCAAATAAATATATTAAGGAGGCCATGGTCGCAGCCCCTAACTCCAATTCTCTTTTGTTGACCGCCGAAAACACATCAGTCGCTGCATGATGGTAATCAAAATAACGTTGGGAATCCGGTTTTAATCCCGCTAAAACAATAGAATCAGATTTTAACGGACCAATATCAGCGCCACTGCCACCCTTTTCAAAATAGTGAATCAAATAGGGCTTAAAAAGGTCTCGCCAACCTAAGACCTTATCAAATACCACGTCACTGCAATCAAATGAAAATCCTCTAGGTGTAAAACCTCCCGAATCACTTTCCAAGGCAAAAATGTGGTTTTCATTTTTGGACTTTGCTATCTCAGCATATTTTTTACCACCCCTAAGTCCATTTTCTTCGTTCATAAATAGAACGACCCGAATACTGCGTTTTGGTGTAATGCCACTCTCTTTCAACAATCGCAGCACATCCATAGATTGCACCACTCCCGCGCCATCGTCGTGAGAACCATCACCCAAATCCCATGAATCCAAGTGTCCGCCGACAACAATATAGTCATCAGGAAATTCTGATCCCGTAATTTCGCCAATCACATTATAGGATTGCACATCTGCCATCTGTTTGCAATTTTGTTTAAAGAAGAACGTGATCGTTGGATCTAATGCCAACATCGTACTTAACAACTCTGCGTGATTGGTGCTAATTGCAGCCGATGGAATCCGTTGGGATACTGGCAAATCGCCATAGGTCATGCTGCCTGTATGCGGAAAATCATCCAATCGCAAGTTTAAGGAACGAACAATAACGCCAACAGCTCCCAATTTCCCAGCCTCCATAGCGCCTGCATAACGCTGGTCGGCGCAACCACCATAGGCCTCAAAGGTATCAATCAAATCAGCCTGCATGGCACGATTAAAGAACACAATCTTTCCTTTCACTTTATCTGGACTTAAGGCCTTTAACTCCTCTATGCCCTGAACTTCAACAACGTGTGCACGCACCCCTCCATCCGGTGTTTCAACAGAGCCACCCAAGGCGCAAATATTGACATGGGTAGTCATTCCGGGCAAGGTTTCGATATAGGCAAATTCAGGCAATCCCCTAATCCATTTAGGCACCATGACCGGTTGTAGCCACACTTTGTCCAAACCCAATTTTTCCAATTCTTCTTTGGTATATTCTACGGCTCGCTCGGCACCTAGTGATCCCGAAAGTCGAGGACCAATTTTATTGGACAAATGGTCCAACCATTCATAACTTTTTCCGTTGGTCAGAGAATTACTGTAGATTTTTTGAATGATTTCAGCATCGGTTTGAGCTGAAATATTGATGGAGAGTAAAATACCTAATATAAAAAGAAGTTGTTTCATTGGAAGTATATGATTGATTTATTGAATTAAATATACTGATTTATAAGCGATACTTTGCCGTTGGATTTATCCGAAGATGGAAGTTTTAGTTCTACCTACAAGGTTTTTAGAAACCTTGCAGGATGGTTTTAGAAACCTTGCAGATAGGTCATTAAAAATTTTAATTTTAAAACAGAAGCTACTCTTTTTTCAGCTGTCTTTTATACATGTCAATATTCGCCTTTATGGCGTCGTCCAATTCAGGTTCCTTAATATCTGTATAGGTTTTTAAAGTATCATACAAAACCCTAGCAACCAAATACCTCGATGTTTTTTTGTCATCACAAGGAATAACGTACCAAGGCGCATGAGGTTTTGAGGTCCTATTGAGAAGGTCCTCATAACAGGTCATATAGTCATCCCAGAGTTCACGCTCTTTCAAATCGCCCGGAGAGAATTTCCAATTTTTATCTTCACGATCCAAACGTCTCAACAATCGATGTTTTTGTTCATTTTTTGAAAGGTTCAAAAAGAATTTAAAAATGATGGTGCCATTCTCTGCTATGTGTTTCTCAAAATTATTGATGTCTTCAAAACGTCTTTCCCAAAAGGCATTGTCAATATCCTCAACCGTATCAATTCCTGGAATGTTTTCATTTAAAATATAAGATGGATGGACTTTGGTCACTAAGACGTTTTCATAATGGGTCCGATTGAAAATGCCAAATTTGCCCCGTTCAGGAAGTGCGACATAATGTCGCCATAAATAGTCATGCCTTAATTCCAAACTTGTTGGTGTCTTAAAGCTATGGACAACCACTCCGCGTGAGTTAAAATCTTTGAATACTTCACGTATCAAACTATCTTTTCCTGCCGTATCCATTCCTTGCAAACAGACCAAAACAGCATATTTACCATGGGCGTACATGGTATCTTGAATTTTACCCAAACCTTTTCGAACGTCCTTCAGATGATCTTTTATATCGCTTTTTGAAGCTTCAAGGTTGAATTCTGTTTTAAAATCCTTAATGTTTATTGGATTTGTAATTTTGAAGTCCTCAATATTGATATTTTTCATAATAGAAGTCATATTTTTGGTCCAAATACTTAATTTTCTATTCGGATGTATTAATTCTTAATATTTTATTTAGAAGCAAACAGCTTGACATCACTTTCACTCACTTCCTTTTCTCCAAGGATAATCAAGCGCTCCACCACGTTGCGCAACTCTCTAATATTTCCTGTCCAATCGTATTCCTGTAATTGCTTGATGGCCTTTGCTGAAAACGATTTGGGTGCCGTTCCATTCTGTTCGGCTATTTTATTCGCAAAATGCTCTATCAATAAAGGTATGTCTTCTCTTCGGTCATTCAATGGCGGCACCTGAATTAAAATGACCGCCAGCCTATGGTATAAATCCTCTCTAAATCTGCCTTCCTCAATCTCCTTGCTTAAATTTTTATTGGTTGCTGCAATGACACGTACATCCACCTTGATATCCTTGTCACTTCCTACGCGCTGTACTTTACTCTCTTGTAGCGCTCTTAAAACCTTCGCCTGGGCAGAAAGACTCATATCGCCAATTTCGTCAAGAAAAATGGTGCCGCCATTGGCAGCTTCAAACCTTCCTGCCCTATCTCTTACAGCACTGGTAAATGCACCTTTAACGTGTCCAAAAAGTTCACTCTCTATCAATTCAGAAGGAATTGCCGCGCAATTGACCTCAATAAGTGGTCCGGTGGAACGATCGCTCTTTTCATGGAGCCAATGTGCCACTAATTCTTTTCCTGTACCGTTTGGTCCGGTAATCAGAACTCTGGCATCCGTCGCCGCTACCTTTTCGATCATGTCCTTGATGTGGGAAATGGCTTTGCTTTCGCCGATCATTTCATAATTTTTGCTCACTTTTTTCTTGAGCATTTTATTTTCCACCACCAATTCCTTCCGATCTAATGCAATTCTGACCGTATTGAGCAATCTGTTTAAATCAGGGGGTTTCGAGATATAATCAAAAGCGCCTAAACGCATGGTATTGACTGCGGTATCCAAATCACCATGTCCAGAGATCATGACGATAGTGGTTTCTGGTTTTATTTTCTTGACGGCTTCCAAAACCTCAACACCATCCATTTTTGGCATTTTGATATCACAAAGTACCAAGTCATAATCTTCTTTTTTTATTTTTTCCAATCCAATCAAGCCATCCGCAGCTTCGTCTACTTGATAGGCCTCATTTTCTTCTGAAAGAATTTTAACCAAAACTCTTCTGATACTTGCTTCGTCTTCTATGACTAATATTTTCGCCATTCTTTATATTTAAATTTTATTCTTGTTCTAAAATAAAAACTATTATTAGAAACGGAAATAAAAATCTGATTTCTATTTTTTTTTCTAATTTGTTTTCATCTGAAACACTTAAGGTGTCATAACTTTATGCAAAAGATATTCCGTACCTGTTGTCTTCAAATTTAAACACAAAATTAAATTTTGGTGATCTCATTAGGAGAGTCTGTATGGAATGTAAATCTTAGCAATTACTTTAGCCCATGGCAAGTGTTCTGTGCGCAAACAAGGTACAAATATTCTTCTCATAACAACTTTTAAATCGAAATGGGAGGTCAAACGCCATCTAACTTTAAAATTTCTTAACCCCTATTTATTGAAGCTTATTCAGTTAGCCAATTGGAATTTATATTTCGAATATCTCAGACGGAATGCCGAGGCACAGAGTTTAAATGCTATGACATCAATACTTCAACCATTTAAACAGTTCTTTATAAGTAGGCTTTTTACCGTACATTAAAATACCCACCCTATAAATTTTGGCTGCAAACCACACGGTAAACACGAAAGTAAACACCAATATGGCAAAAGACAAAAGCTGCTCCCATATGGGAACACCAAAAGGGATTCTCATGAGCATAACCACCGGTGATGTCAAGGGGATAAAGGAGAATATTGTTGAAACAGTTCCGTGAGGATCTTCTATGACAGTGAATACACCAACATAAACAGCCAAAACGAGTGGCATAATAATAGGCATCATAAATTGTTGGGTATCCGTTTCATTATCTACAGCTGCGCCAATGGCAGCATAAAACGAACTGTACAAAAGATAGCCTCCAATAAAGAAAAACAAAAACGCCACACATAAATTGAGGATTGGCAGATTGACAAATCCGGCAATTAAATCTTGGGCAATATTTTGAGCGTCGGAAGACGCCATCGCCTGATTGATCATTTGTTGCTGTGGGGATTGGATTTGCATCAAATCGATGCCAAAAATTGCAGAAACCATAAATAACAATACGCCTCCAAGAATAATCCAAATTAGAAATTGAGTGATTCCAGCCAATGAGGTTCCTATTATTTTACCCATCATCAATTGAATTGGCTTAACTGAAGAAATAATAACCTCAATAATTCGGCTTGTTTTTTCTTCAATCACGCTGCGCATGATCATATTGCCATAAATGATAATAAACATAAACAACAAATATCCCGCAGCACCTCCAAAGGCGAGTTTTAAATAACTGTCAATTTTAGATGTTTTTTCACCTTCAAAGGTTTCCTGGCCAATATTTATCGTAGTTTTAGAAGCTCTTATCTGTTCAATATCTACTCCGTCGTTTTGCAATTTAATGTCAGACAAACGCTTTTCAATTCGTCGCTCCAAATTGGAAATTATGGATACGGAAGGAGATTCATCCGAATAGAAATTTACGGATTCGACGAGGTTAATAGTATCAGAAGCTTTTTTAATATACAGTAATCCAAAGTCCTCCTTAGCTTTAACCAGCTCTTTGGCCGTTTCATACCCAGTATCACTTAATATCGTATAGGTAGTATTCTCAGTGTTTTCAAAAGCCTCTGCAATAACCCCAGTTTCATCCAAGATTGTAATGCTACGTTTTTTATCATTATTGATCTGGGACAGATATGCCACTACTGCAACAAGGGCAATCATGATGATAGGGCTCAAAAATGTCATGACAACAAAAGACCTATTGCGCACTTTATTCAAATACTCTCTTTTGATGATGAGCGGTAAATGGTTCATTTTCAATTATTTTTTACAGTTTGAATAAAAATGTCATTGGCACTAGGGATTACTTCCACAAAATGATGAATTTCTGCTTTTGAAGTTAAAAAGCTCAACAAATCATTGGAAGATGTTTCATCAGGTAGTTTGATATTCAATTTGATATCGTCATTCAAATTTTTGAAAGTCGCCGGAAACACTTCAAATTTCTCCTTTATAATTCGCGTGACCTCTTCCGGATTGGAGGACTGCATACCAACTTCAAAGGTATTGGTCTTAAATTGGCGTTTTACATCAGTCAATTTCCCATCCAAAACTTTATTGGATTTATGAATTAGCGCAATATGGTCGCACATTTCTTCCACCGATTCCATTCGATGGGTCGAAAATATAACCGTAGCACCTTCGTCCCTCAACTGTAAAATTTCATCCTTAATGAGTGAGGCATTGATAGGATCAAACCCCGAAAATGGTTCATCAAAAATCAAGAGTTTGGGTGTGTGAATTACCGTGACAATAAACTGAATTTTTTGGGCCTGTCCTTTACTGAGCTCTTGGATTTTTTTGTTCCACCAATCGCCTATATCCAATTTGTCAAACCAATATTTCAGACGTTCTCTAGCCACTTGCTTTGACAAGCCTTTTAATTGAGCCAAATAGAGTACCTGCTCTCCTACTTTCATGGATTTATATAGACCACGTTCTTCTGGCAAATAACCAATATCACGGATATTCATTGGTTTTAATGGTTGTCCATCCAAAAGCACCTGGCCAGAATCTGGCATGGTAATTTGATTGATAATTCGAATGAGCGTCGTCTTACCGGCACCATTTGGACCCAAAAGCCCAAAGATACTTCCTTTTGGAACTGCAATGGATACTTCATTTAGCGCTTTGAAATTTCCAAAACTTTTGGAAACTGAATTGGCAACTAACAAGTTGTTCATAAAAAATTGCGTTTGTATGGCATGGTTTAAAGATGCGTAAATATATTAAATGTTAGAGTTTAGTTCAGATTATATACTTTTATTTTATCTTAAAACCACTATTATCATAGGAATTTCAAAAGCAATATACCCTAAAAAACAAAACCCACCCTTAATAAATCAAGGATGGGAAAAAATTGCTATGAAAAAGAAAAATATCACTAAAATAAATTAGTGATATTCAAATATAGTAATTTTTATCAAATTACCACTTGGTTATGAAAACATATCTTTAACTTTCTCAAAGAATGATTTATCCGAACTTTCCGGTTTAGGTTGAAAGTGTTCGTCATCTCTCATGCTTTCAAAGAATTCCCGTTGTTCTTTATTCAGGGTTTTTGGAGTCCAAACATTAATGTGCACCAATAGATCACCTTTACCATAACCATTGATACTCGGAATTCCCTTACCTCTCAATCGTAAAATCTTTCCGGACTGCACACCTGATTCTATCTTGATACGTACTTTACCTGTTACAGTATCAATTTCTTGACTGGTTCCCAATACAGCATCTGGTAAACTCACATATAAATCAAAATGCAAATTATCGCCGTCACGCTTCAAAGTACTGTGCTCTTCTTCTTGTATGGCCACTAACAAATCGCCCGAAATTCCTTTTCCAGGGGCATCATTACCTTTTCCAGATACTTTTAATTGCATGCCGTCAACCACCCCCGCAGGAATTTTGACGGATACGGTTTCCTCTTTAATAATCAAGCCTTGGGCATCCGCATCAGAAGGTTTTTTATCGATCATTTCTCCCGCACCGCCACAGGCCGGACAAGGCGAAGAGGTCTGCATTCGACCCAAGATGGTATTGGTAATCCGCATGACTTGTCCGGATCCATTACAAGTTGAACAGGTTTTATAGGTTGTACCTGGCGCCTGAACCTTTCGTTTTACCTTAAGTTTTTTCTCAACACCATTGGCAATTTCTTCCAAGGTCAAGGTAATCCTAATTCTCAGATTACTACCTTTAACGCGTCTTTGTTGTCCACCAAAACCGCCTCCAAAACCAGAGAAACCACCGCCAAAAATATCTCCAAATTGGCTAAAGATGTCATCCATGTTCATGCCACCGCCATTGAAACCGCCTCCACCTTGGAATGCCTGATGACCAAATTGGTCATAACGCGCTTTCTTCTCTGGATTGCTCAATACTTCATAAGCCTCTGCAGCTTTCTTGAACATTTCCTCGGCCTCCTTGTCGTTTGGATTTTTATCCGGGTGATATTTTAGTGCCTTCTTGCGATATGCTTTTTTAATGTCATTCGCTGACGCATTCTTATCAATTTTTAATATGTCGTAATAATCTTCCTTCATGGTATGTTAATTCTAATCAATTCCTAAATCCTTACTCGCCTATTTAAAATCCTGTAATGACTTTAGGAAAACGAATCACTTTATCGCCCAGCTTATAACCTTTTTCAATGACATCAACAATCATACCTTTCAAGTCATCTGAAGGTGCAGGGATTTGACTAATGGCTTCATGTTCATCTGCATTAAAAGCATCTCCTTTTTCAACAACAACTTCCTCAAGTCCCTTGCTATTTAGGGTACTCTTAAGTTTGTTACGGATAAGTTCTACGCCTATGAGGAGCTCATTATCCTTTTTTTCTATTTTGGAAATTTCATGAATCGCTCTGTCAAAATCGTCCAAAATTGGCAAAAGTGACTGAATTACATCCTGCCCTGCAGTTCTGAACAACTCTATTCGTTCTTTTGTTGTACGTTTTTTGTAGTTTTCAAATTCTGCAAACAGTCTTAAAAACTTATCTTTTTCCTTGCCCAATTCTTCTTTCAATTGGTCCTCTACACTAACTTCTTCAGCTTTAACAGCTTCATTTACAGTCTCATTAACAGCTTCCTCAACATTGATCTCAATGTCTTCATTTTTATCTTTTTTGCTCATATTTTTGAACTTCATTTTTATCTTCATTTTGAATTGGCAAAAGTACTGCCATTATTCAAAAAATGTCAAAATGTCACAATATATTTTTCATGACTTGCCAAGTAAAAAAATATTATTTTTTGAAATGCTGACATTTCCACAATCCAACGATGTATTCTTGGTGGCACAAATCATTTATAAAATCATGGTTATCTCACATTTTACTCTAAAATATAAGGTAATGGTTTATAGTGTCTTTGGACTTTCTATCCTATTGTCCCTACTCCTGTTTTTTTTATCATCGCCAGATAGGACACATCCAGAACCATGGAATGATCCACAATCTATTCTCATTTTTTTATTTGCAGCCGCTATATTACTATTTGGATGCTTTCCTCTTTTAAAAATGGAATCCATACGGATTGAATCCGAACGTATTATCTTTCAGAAATATGTGTTTGCTTCCAACATTAAAGAAGTGCAATTTAAGTATTATGATTACTACAAAATTATTTATGAAGAATCTGAAAATGGAGAATATGAGGCCGTATGGTTAATTAAGAATGGAAAATTGGCTAAGTCCTTCTCTTCTTACGAATATTCGAATTTTAAGGACTTGAAAGAGGCATTAAACATAGAGAATAAAGGACAATTGGACCTATCGCCAATAAAACAACTACGGTGTAAGTTAGGAGCAAAAATTTAAAAATTGGAGGCACTTTTAATTCATCTGACTCATCATAACGTTCATAGAGTTGGATGATATTCCTAACATTGAACCCAAAACTCCATAAATGCTATATCAAAATAGCTTCCAACGCAGGATGTACATTGGAATAAGTAAAGTCAAAACCAGAATCTTCTATTTTCTTGGAACTTACCCGCTGACTTTCGTAAAGTACAATATGCATTTCGCCTAGCACAAGTTTCATGAAAAACTTCGGAATGTTTGGCAAAATAAGCGGTTTATGCAGTGTTTTTGCAATTGCCTTTGTAAGTTCGTTATTGGTAATAGGATTTGGAGCGACGCCGTTGTAAACTCCTTCCAATTCATTCTGAATAATATGAACGAAAATTCGTGATAAATCATAAACATGAATCCATGACTGCCATTGTTCTCCTGACCCAAAAGCTGATCCCAATCCTAATTTAATAGGTTTTACCATTTGAGGTAAAGCACCTTCAGTAGCGTCCAACACCAAGCCAATTCTAACTTTTGACACCAACAATCCTAAGGTTGAAAACTCATCTACGGCGTTTTCCCATTCCGAAACTACTTCACCAAGAAACGATGGCGATTTTTTTGTGCACGATTCGTCATAATATTTGGTAAGTGAATCTGGATAAAAACCAATGGCACTTGCAGAAAGAATATGTTTAATGTGATGGTTTTCAATTTTTGAAAGCGCACTTTTCATACACTGTAGCGATTGGACTCTACTTTCAACAATCGTTTTTTTATATTTTTTAGTCCATCGTTTTGCGAGGCCCGCACCCGCTAAATTAATAATAGCGTCCACATCCTTAAAACAGTCGCGATCAATTATGTTTTTTTCGGGATCCCAATAAAACCCCTTGTAATTATCCTGAGTTCTAATTTTTTCTTTGGAAGTTGTCAAATAATGCACCGATATATTCTGCTCATGACATCGTTTCACTATTTCCTTACCTATTAAACCTGTAGCTCCTGTAATTAATACCTTCATCTATTTCTTGTGCTTTTTATAAAGTTAACCAATGAAAAACTGATTGTTTATCACTTTAACACAAGGTTTAACAGAATTAACAAATAATCGATTTTTTTAACGTTTGGAAATAGACGATTCACTCCGGAAGAAGACATTAGCATGTACCTTAATCGCTTATTCAAGGTCTTTTGCAAATAGACGTATTTAGTCGCGAACCCACTGAGTGATTAATAATTTATTCTGCTAAAGGACGCATTTAGCTCGTGCCTCGCTGAATCCTAAGAGCCTTTCCTGCAAAACGACGCATTTAGCTCGTGCCTCGCTGAATGCTAAGAGCCCTTCCTGCTAAAGGACGCATTTAGCTCGTACCTCGCTGAATGCTAAGAGCCTTTCCTGCAAAACGACGCATTTAGCTCGTGCCTCGCTGAATGCTAAGAGCCTTTCCTGCAAAACGACGCATTTAGCTCGTGCCTCGCTGAATGCTAAGAGCCTTTCCTGGCTCTTAGCATTTGAACTAGGTCGAATGCTTCGTTGCACGAAGCATTTCCCTTTTACCAGGTGGGCCTGGTAGTTTTTCAACACCGAAACCAACGGATTGCATGGCTCGACGCACGCTCCCTTTGGCAGCATAGGTTACTAAAACACCGCCTGATTTTAAAGCATCAAACATGATTTTAAAAATAGATGTCGTCCAAAGCTCGGGTTGTACTCGCGCCCCAAAGGCATCAAAATAGATCAAATCAAATCGATCTTTATCTGTGATATCCTTGAATAACTTCTGTTGCTTATGAAGTATAAAGTAAGATGTTAGGCGTTTGTCCGTTTCCCACGGGATTTTATGCATCTCTTCAAAAAGTGCGGTTTTCTCTGGAACACGAAGCGTTTCTGGATAATTTAAAGCCGCCATCTCATTGGACGAAATCGGAAATGCCTCTACCCCTGTATAATATATGTCAATTTGATGCTCATTGGCCTGCAACAAGGTCAGAAATGCATTAAGACCTGTGCCAAGGCCAATTTCCAAAATGGAAATATTTTGAACTGAGCCCTCCAAAGTTTCATTGGAAAGACTTTTCTGATCATAGCAAAAAAGCAAACCATGTTTGATATACACGTGGTTTGCTTCTTGTATGGCGCCATGTAGGGAATGGTACTGTTCATTCCATTCTTCTATTTGGATGGTCTTGGAACCATCAGCCGTGGTAATAATTTTGCGTTGCAAGTGTTATATACCTTTCAACAACACGCCGTCTGCCTCAAACGAAAACGTTGTTTTAGGCTCAGTGATTGCTGCAATTTCTTCAGCAGATTTACCCGCATCTTCTGCATAATGTTGCAATTCGTCAACCGGAACTTCATTGACATACGCCTTTCCATTGATCACAACTTCGCTTCCAGCGATATCTTTTGGCATGAAAAATCCGTAATCCTTGAATTTCACCATGATCTGATTGCCATCTTCAAGATTCACTTTCATCCAACAGCCCTTAGACTGGCAAACCTCATCTACTTTCCCAATCATTTTGGCGTTTATGGTATCTCCAACACTCATCGATTTATAGGCTTCAGCCATATCTGCTGTTGATTTTGCAGCATCGGCAGTAATCTCTTCACCAATTGACGTATAGGCCACAACTTCCTTTTCTACTTCCTGAACTTCAGGTTTTTTATCTTCAGTTTTACACGCCATCACAGTCAAGGCAATTATAAAAACGATAAGAATTTTTTTCATATTTTCTTTGCTTAATGAGAAATTTATAGAGACAAATATAAGTTTTTTTAAAACAAATATTTGATTTTTTATACTGCAAGAAATGACTAAATTTGCAGCATCAAAAAAAATATGATGATAAAACACACTTCACACGAAATCGATATCGTAAAATCAGATACTACCAAAATTGACGCTGTTGATTTTGACAACTTAATATTTGGTAGAACTTTTACCGATCACATGTTTATCTGTGACTATGAAAATGGTGAATGGCAAACGCCAAAAATAATTCCTTATCAACCTATGACCATGGATCCGTCTGCACGGGTGTTCCATTATGGTCAGGCCGTTTTTGAAGGCATGAAGGCCTATAAGGATAATGATGGCAAAGTATGGCTTTTCAGACCTATCGATAACTTTAACCGTATCAACAAATCGGCGACAAGATTGGCAATGCCTGAATTCCCACAAGAATATTTTATGAAAGGATTGACCACCTTGTTGAAAATGGATAGTGCTTGGGTAAAGCCTGGAAAAGGAAACTCACTATATATTAGACCTTTTATAATTGCTACCGATCCAGCAATCTCAGCCTCTCCATCAAGTAATTATAGATTTATGATTATTTGTGCTCCGGCAAAAGCTTATTACACAGGTAAAATTCGCGTATTGATTGCCGAAGAGTACAGTAGATCTGCCAATGGAGGTGTAGGTTTCGCTAAGGCAGCGGGCAATTATGCAGCACAGTTTTATCCTACAAGTCTTGCACAAAAGAAAGGATTCCAACAGGTGATTTGGACGGATGCTGATACCCACGAAAGACTGGAAGAAGCTGGCACCATGAACGTGTTTTTTAGAATTAATGACACCTTGATTACCGCCCCCCTAAGCGATCGTATTTTGGATGGAGTTACCAGAAGAAGCATCATTCAACTTGCGGAAGATAACGGGATTGAGGTCCAAGTGAGACCTATAACAGTGACTGAAATCAAGGAGGCCTCTAAAAATGGTTCGTTAAAAGAGATTTTTGGCGCAGGAACCGCTGTAGTAATCAGTCCTATCTCAGCATTCGAACATGCAGATGAGCTTTTTGAATTACCAACTATTGAGAACTCCTACGCTGACACTTTAAAAGATAAAATGCTCAACATTCAGCACAATATGGCTGAGGACAAGCACGGTTGGAGATACCAAGTTTAAATACCAACAACAATTTTTCAAATTCCAAATTCCAATAATTAGACATTGGAATTTGGAGTTTTTTTATTTGCTGCTTTTGTTTTAAGAATCAAGTATTTTCTCAATATTTGGCTGAAAATAATTTGGGCCTTTTAACACCTTTCCGTCATCGCGAAATATAGGTTTTCCATCGGCACCCAACTTACTCATATTACTTCTTTGGATTTCATCAAAAATTTCTTCAATTTTATGCTGAAAACCATGTTCTATGATAGTTCCACATAAAATATAGAGCATATCGCCTAAGGCATCGCCCACCTCAACAAGGTCATTGTCATTTGCAGCTTCGAGATATTCCTCATTTTCTTCTCTCATCAATTTGTAACGGAGCATATTTTTCTCCATTCCCAAATCAGCCTTTGGACTTTCCCTATGGCCAATTTTAAATGCCGTATGAAATGCTTTTACCGCATCCAGTTTTTCTTTCATATCAAAAAAATTTTATAATGTCGTATATTTTAAGAGTTGAACACTCCAAAATGGCCATAAACTAATAAAATGGAACCTGATATACATAACAACTTGCCATTTTCAAGAGAAGCTTGTTCAGATTCTAAAAAGGTTTGATTAATTTTGCATAAAAATAGCGATATGTTAACAAATGGTCAATTGATTTTCGGGATTTTATTTGCAATTGCTTTTGCTATAATCTTGATTTATACTTATCGTAAAGATTTAAAACTTCACAAAAAGTTCTACAAAGGCAGCATTTGGATTCTTATTGCCTTTATCGCTTTTATTTTAATGATTTTGGCGGTTAAGTATATGTTTACTTGACATATACTGATTTAAAAACACTATCTATCAAAACGTTATTCTGAAAATTTGTCATGAGTCAAAGTTAAATAGCAGCTTCGAAAAATGTAGAACTTTGAAAAAATCTTCACTGTGCCCAAGCCGCCATGATAGAATCATAGACGCTTTCTAATTAAGTTTTAGTTTTTTATGATGACATTTCAAATGTTCTCCGATGTCATCTCATAACCAAAACATTCCAATAGATGAGAACTCAATTACACATTCAAAATCACGTATTGCTTGCTCTTTTACCTTTCTCTCTCTTTTTACTTTTTTCAAGTACAGTATCAGCACAAACTTGGGATCAACTGGGTCCTGATTTTGTAGGTCCATCCCATGTTGATTTCGCAAAAGCAGTCAGTATTAGTGCCAATGGTAATACGGTTGCCTTTGGCCTACCAAAAGGAGGCACGAGTATGGGAAGTCGAGTGCAGATTTTTAATCTTAACGGTTCAAGTTGGACTCAAAAGGGCAATACCATCCTCTCTTCCTTGGGGGGAGGTGAATCGGTAAGCTTAAGCGCAGATGGAAATATAGTTTGTATTGGCGCTAACCAATCAGGTAGTTCTAACGGGTCCAACTCAGGTTTGGTGCAAGTATATCAATTTAATGGTACCGACTGGCAACAGACGGGATTCGATGTTATAGGAGATAGTACTGGAGATTCTTTCGGATCCAAAGTTGCTATTTCATCTGATGGAAACATATTTGCAGCTTCCGCACCAAAAGCTGATTATAATGGCATTTCCGACGTTGGACATGTTCGTGTTTATGGCTACAACGGAACCAATTGGATCCAAAAGGGCAGTCCAATAGTTCCCAAAGCCGATAGAAGTTTGGGCGTAACGCTCGATATGGATGCCACTGGCAACACCATCATCACATCAGGTGCCAATAAAACGATTAATGGTGCAGGCGCCGTCATTGTATATGCTTTTAATGGCACAGATTGGGTGCAAAAAGGTCAAGAATTTTTAGGAGTGGGCACTGAAGGTATAGGCAGGGAAGTGGCCATAAGTGCAGACGGAAATATTATTGCCTATAGTTCTTATAGCACCGCAAGAACTGGACAAGTAAAGGCTTTCACATTCAATGGCACAGATTGGATACAAATAGGCAGCGCTATGGACGGAGAGAATAACAATGATTTATTTGGAACCAGTATAAGCATGAGTGCAAATGGTACTATTCTCGCAATTGGAGCCACCGATGTTAACGTGACCGGCACACTACAGGCAGGTACCGTTACGGTGAACCAATTTGATGGAACCGATTGGAATCAGGCTGGCCAAGTTGTTACAGGCAATGTTAATTTTGATAAGTTAGGTTCAGCACTGGCATTGTCTTCAGACGGCAACACTTATGTGGTTGCGCAAGCGCCTTCAAAAGCAACAGCGTTTGTTTATCGCATCAGTCAACCCCTATCACTCGACGACAAGAAGTTTTCGAAAATAACCCTATTTCCGAATCCGACTAATGGCAATTTTAGCTTAAGCTTAGGACATCAGGCAGAGACTTTAAACCTCAAAATATTCAACATGCTGGGGCAAGTT
>Ga0208015_1000353_pt1 | contig 27050 bp, 18 predicted proteins | sample 26BtaG_FD_184101 | JGI IMG/M metagenome (GOLD analysis project Ga0208015, IMG submission 184101) | Marine viral communities from Cariaco Basin, Caribbean Sea - 26B_WHOI_OMZ_CsCl (SPAdes) (version 2) | ecosystem: Environmental > Aquatic > Marine > Oceanic | place: Caribbean Sea: Cariaco Basin...
CCACCGCTTGGGATATCCGCTTTACTGATGGTGACTGTGTTGATCGTTGCGTCGGTCATAATGCTTCCTTAACAGTTATAATGATGTCTAATGACAGCAGGTTGAAAATGACCGTAACCAACCAGACAAATTCAACTTATCCTATTATTTTTAATATGCTATGCATTGATAGTAGCAAGAGCGCCTCGCACACGATGTTTTTTTGTATGTTTGCTGCGTTGCAAAACGTAATTATGCGACTTTGCTTTGCGCACTCTTTTTACTTCCAATCATTATTAATAAACAAAATAAAAGACGACCTTATGACTTCTCAAGACAACCAAAACGAAATAACTACTTCTCAAGATAGTTTAGATAGCCAAGCTGCTACTATTGATCGAACAGCTAGTGAGCAAATTGATATGACTCATATGGATATTGCTGCTATTACAGATACTACAAATTTGCCACAGCCAAGTTTGCAGCCGATACAGCAAGCGACTTATAAAGCCAATACGACTGATTTTATCGTTAATGAGCTATTGCCGTTAGACTTCACTGGTGAAGGTGAGCATCTATGGTTGCATATCGAAAAATCAGGCATGAATACCGCTTATCTGGCGAAACTACTGTCAGAATGGGCTGACATTCCATTGCGTGATGTCGGCTACTCAGGCTTGAAGGATCGTCATGCATTGACGACCCAGTGGTTTAGTCTACGAATACCAAAAAAACAATTACCGCCTACTGAGTTTGCACCAATGGATATTGGCGAAAATGAGTCTGTCACTATCCTTGCGCAGCATTGGCACAATAAAAAACTCAATCGCGGTACGCACCGTGCCAATCAGTTTGTCATTACTTTACGCGATATTCAGTTTGCGAGCGCTAGTGACGAAAATGTTGATGACGGAAGTAACGCATCACCCGAGCAACTACTATCTGCAAAAGAGGCCGTCGAGCAGCACCTAACGCGCATTGGTAGAAACGGCGTACCCAATTATTTTGGTCCACAGCGTTTTGGTCGTCAGGGTAATAACGTCAGAGAGGCTTTATCACTGTTTGCTCGTCCACCGCGAGAGCCTCGCCCACAATCAAAAAAGAGCAAACGTAAGCGTGCCCCGCGCGAGCAAAATACGATGGAATTGTCTGCTGCACGTAGCTTGATATTTAATGAGATATTGGCAGCACGGGTACGTAATGGCAGCTGGAACACTGGCCTAGCAGGTGAAGTGTTTAATTTAGATGGCTCAGGATCAATATTTACTAGTGAAACACTAGATGATACGTTGCATGCTCGTATTGACAGTGGCGATATTCATCCAACTGCCGTGCTATGGGGCACGGGTAACGATAAAGTTACCGGTAGCGCTGCAGATTTAGAGTCCGAGGTAGTACAACACAGCCCCCTACTTATGCAACTAGCAACTGGATTAGAGCAGCGTGATATTAAGGCGCAAAGAAGAGCGCTACGCCTACCGCTTGAGGCGTTAAGCTGGGAATGGTCGGACGATCAGACGCTGGTGTTAAACTTTACTTTGACTACAGGTAGCTTTGCCACAAGTGTGCTCGCAAGCTTAGTTCAGCAATTAGCGTCTTGATTGGATGGATTAATGAAACTGGCATCTAAATTGGACTAAGCAATAGAATATCAGCCATACCGATAATACTTATATAGTGTTAGCAGTATGGCTGTTTATTAATGGCTGATCGTTAATGACTAACAGCTTTTATAGAGCCATTGCTTACCGCCTTCTTTTTCGGCCCACATCTCATTTGCACTGACAACTTGATTGCGACCACGGTGCTTGGCTTCATACAGGGCTTTATCTGCTGTGCTAATTAAACGTTGGCAGATATCACTAGGCAGCTTTTGCATTGAGGCTATTTTGCTTTCCGCACGCTGAGTAGCAATTGGCTTGATAAGAGGTGACGTTCGAGCGACAGTCTTTTGCTGTGTGATCGTTTTGTAGCCTTGCGCAATACAATCTCGCTCTTCATGAGTTAAGGTATACAATCCAAAACTTGCTGTCACATTAAAATCAGCCAGACCTTCAATCTTCATGACATGTTCAGCAATATTGAGGCGTAATTGCTCGGCTATCATCATAGCACTATCATGCTTCGTATCTGGCATTACAACCAAAAACTCTTCGCCGCCGTAGCGACTAACGATCGACTCATCTGTTAATGACTGCGATAGCGTCTGTGAGATTTCAATCAGAACCTGATCACCTACATCGTGACCATAATTATCGTTAATCTGTTTGAACCAGTCCAAATCTAACAGCATGACGCTTAAGTCTTGATATTCTCGCACAGTAGCCAAGGCATACTTCATCTTTTTCAGACCGTAGCGACGATTTTTAAGCTGAGTAAGCTCGTCCTGATTAGCGTGTCGCAGGGTCTCAAACCGACTATCATCTAATACCAATAGCAAGGCACGGAACATATAGACGATAAAAATTGCTTTCGGCAGCGCTAAATATAAGTGCGTCGACCGCCAAAAAAATGCCGATGAACGCTGTAACTCGCTGATACTATCCCAATTTAAGACATTATTTTCAAAAGCTAACGCAGCCACCGCATTTTCAGCGGCCATAATCTCGTTATAAGTTAGATAGTTATGACTCTCAAGCATGGGATGAATAACGGTAAACTGGCGTAAATTGGGCAAACTGATACCAAAGTAAGGTGACATGATCGCTAATAGCATCAAGATAATATGCAGCCAAAACATACGCCAAGCATAGCGGCGCCTGATCAACATCATACCTAGCATAGCAGCGCCGACGAGCGACACGCCTGCAAACAGACTGCTGTACCCTATCATCACAATAACAGTAGAAATGTAGGCGGTGTAAACCAAAACCAAAGCTATCTGCCATCGACTTAAAACAATTTCATTGTCATTGCTCGAATGAAATAAGCCTTTAACCATGCATAAAAAGAACAGTCCAACAAAGCTAATCCCAAGCCATAATGGATATAAATAATGTATGTTCACATAGGTGTTTAACGCATCTTGCTGCCACCAGACATACAAGCACCAGAACCAATGCAATGACACTTCTAACACGATAAATAAGGCCATCAGCGATGTTCGGTCAGCAGCCTGCCACTCAAAAATCATTTGAGAGATTTTGTTGTAACCTAGATGGGATATCGATACAGCCATAGAAGGGCTACCGCAGAGAGTATAAATGCATTAAAGGTGTAAATGCGTTGAATATATAAGCGCTAAAATCAAAGCCAAAGCATATTATCCGCTCTGAAATTTTCATATCAAGTGTTACAAGTTCTTGCCTTATTATCAATCTATTTTACGCATTTATTTCCCAATAATTTCTCTATGAATGCAATTTTGTTTACTTACCCATTCTTAGCCTTATTCATCATGATAAATAAGGCCCTATTGCTATTGAAAACAACCTTATTAGAAGTAACTGTAACAAGGTAAATCCTACTCACTAAGCAAGCGTTGCAAAAGACTCCCAAACCCCTTGCTGATCATCATTCAAAGTAGGAACATCGCCCAAACGTCGCCAAGGCATGTTGCTACCATGAAAATCACTACCAATAGATGCCGCAAGACCATGCTCAGCAAGGCTACGGTCGACCATTCTACGGGTACTAATCGGCTCGCTAGTGGCTGGCAGTTCACAAGCATCGCCACCAAGCTGCGCAAACTCTTCGATCAGTTTACGCACGCGTGTCGCTGATAGTTGATATCGCGTGGGGTGTGCGAGCACCGCTTTGCCGCCGCAAGCATGAATCAGCTCGATACCATGCTGCATCGTCAACGCCTCGATTGCTACATAAGCAGGTTTGTTATCTGCTAGGTACTTATCAAAGGCTTTTTGAACGGTTTTGACTTCACCGCGCTCAAACAATACCTGTCCAATATGGGCGCGCCCGACTGCTTGAGAGTTACCGCCTGCTTTATCGAGCACTGCTTGCCATAGCTCATCATAATTAATATCTAATAGCTCACTCAGTTTTTCGGCGATACGTTGACCACGAGTGGCTCGACTGTCTTGCAGTTGCTGCAGCGTTGCATGCATTTTTTCGCGATCAGTAAAATCCAGTCCAAGTACGTGAATAATTTTATTGGTAGACTTATTCTTTCCGTAACCACCGCTTAATGTATGTTCACAGCTGATTTCAACGCCATTAATGATCTGCATATCGCAGGCACTGGCAGCGTCTCTTGCCTCATCAATCCCTGCCAGCGTGTCATGGTCAGTCAATGCCAATACGTTGATGCCCGCTGAATGAGCACGTTGTATGACCTCGGTCGGTGCATAGGTACCATCTGAACAAGTACTATGGCAATGTAAGTCAATTTTCATAAGGTAAGCCTTAAAGTATTAGATAAAATAAGAGTAGAATAAAAACTAGTTAACAGACAGTCATTGCTACGATTATGAGTATTGTGATTTGTCTTACTGATTCTGTAGATTTAGCAGTTATCGGTGCTGTATTTGTGTTTATATTTGGCCAGTGGCATGGTCATCAGGCGCAATAAGAAAGTATTACTCTGTAGGTTGCGTATATCGCATGATTATCGTGTTGATTGCTTTTTTTTGGTGCGGTAGACGTGTAAACTACCCCATACGTTCTTGTTGGACATACCCTTTGCTATGAAAGCATTATTAGACTTTATTCCCTTAATTGCCTTTTTTATCGCGGCGCGTTATAACGGTATTTTAGCAGCGGCAGGGGCTTTGCTCGTCGCCACTATTATCGTTTACGCCATTCATTTTATTCGTCAAAAAGGTAAGTTTGATAAGCAGCAATGGGTTGTCTTATTATTAACGATTTTATTCTGCGGCGGCACATTACTGCTACGTGATGATATTTATCTGCGTTGGAAGTCGCCCATTATCAATGGTATTTTTGCATTGACGCTATTCGTCAGTGCCGCTATTAATAAGCCATTGATGCAGCTTGCTATGAAAGAGGTATTTACCCTGACGCTTAGCGGCTGGAAAAAGCTGACCGTTGCTTGGGCGCTGTTTTTTGCCCTAATGGCTGTACTACATTATATCACAGCGTTCACAATGTCAGATGAAGCATGGATCAACTTTAAGACCTATGGCTGGATTCCGATTATGCTGGTGTTTGTCGTAGCTCAATTTGCCGTGTTGAAAAAGCATCTCAACCCTGCCCTAACAGACAAAGCCACGAAATAATTTCTGTTACCTTGTCATAGCAGCAATCACATTGTCGCTATGACGTTTATACTAAGCCCACATAAGCTCATCATTACTTTTTTATTATTCACTAAGGAAGTCTCATGTCTTTATTTGCCATCATTGGTCATGACGTGGCTAATAGCAGTGCACAACGTCTGATCACTCGTACTGAACATATTGAACGCTTAAAAGCGCTACACCAAGAGGGACGCCTCGTTATCGCAGGTCCAACGCCTATCGAGCATGGAAAAAGTGATATGTCTGGCAGCTTAATCATTGCAGATTTTGACTCTATCGAAGCGGCTCAAGCATGGGCAAACGATGAGCCTTACTTACGTGATGGCGTGTATAGTCATGTCGATATCAAACCATTTGTTCAAGCATTGCCAGCACCAACTGACAGTAATGATCAAGTAGCTGCATCGTGATCCAGAGAGTCTCTTTTTCACCTGCCTGTTGCTACAAAAGTGCCCTGATTGGTCTCATGTTAGTGACAGCCGTTTCGGCGCAGGCTGCACCTGCTGCGCCCATAACACCTGCTGTCGATGCAACCGATCCGACAGCAGTGCTGCCGTTGACTGGGCCAGTAGCGGCGCGCGCTTTACCAACGAAAAACTCAGCGCTAGATATCAATGATACCTTGGCGGCACAGTTGCAACCATCTACTAAAGCATTGTCAGCTGCCAATCAAGAATTACTTAGCCGCAATGCACAATTACAGCGTCAAGTGAACGACTTGCAGACTCAAGTAAATGTCTTGGTCTACGAAAGTAAAGGACAGTTATTTCTATACGGTGCGTTTACCGTTCTGATCAGTCTATTAGTCGGTATTTTTGTCTCGTGGTTAGTATTTGTCCGTCGTGAGCGCTGGTAGCATATGCTGTGCTCGCACTGACTTGCATTACTCTACTTCGCTGCGTCTAACCAAATGTCGATATCATTGATCTGTCACTGCTGATCGTTGAGCTACCGTTCCTGATATTTCTAAGAAGTGCCTCATGTCTACCGCTAATCATCAAAACCCTGAATATTTAAACGTTATCACACCTGCCAAGATTAACTGGCAAATGGATGATACTGGCAATATGGTGCCAGTATCAGGTGAGTTTGGGGATGTGTATTTTTCTCATGCGGATGGTTTGGCAGAGACGCGTCACGTATTTCTAGAGCACAATCAGTTACCGAAGCGTTTGGCACACCTTGCACCAAAGCAATGTTTTACGATTGCTGAGCTAGGCTTCGGAACTGGGCTTAATCTACTAGCAACGTGGCAATTGTGGCGACAATTACGTGACACCAATCCGCAATTAGCAACGGCTCGTCTGCACTTTATTACTACTGAAAAGTTTCCTATACCGCTAGCGGATTTGACGCAGATACTTGCGTTATGGGGTGAGCGCGCGCCTGAGCTAATGGCATTTATTAAGCCACTTTTGGCTGAATATCCGCCCCTGATTGCAGGCTGTCATCGTTTGAGTTTTTCTTATGATAACTTAACCGTCGATATGTGGCTTGGTGATGCAGCAGAAAGTCTAAGCAAACTGGTATTAGACCATTCTAACCAGCATACGCCTTGTATTGATGCTTGGTTTTTAGATGGTTTTGCGCCTTCTTGCAACAGTACGTTGTGGGCTGACAGTATCTTTGGACAAATGCAGCGTCTATCACGCCCTCATACGACTGCCGCTACTTATAGCTGTGCAGGTATCGTCAAGCGCGGACTAAGAGAGCATGGCTTTCAAATTAAAAAAGTCAGAGGTTTTGGTCGAAAGCGAGAAATGCTAACAGCCATTATGACTAATGCAGAAAGTAGTGACCTTACTAGCGATAATAAAAGTTGTGATAATAAAAGCCACGATGCGAAGCAGGAAACGACTGATAGCACATTCGATAATACTGTCGTTATTGGTGCAGGCATTTCAGGGTTGCTCACAGCTTGGTCGCTTGCCAATCGCGGTATTACCGTCATCTTATTAGATAAATCAGCCCCCTTGGCAGGTGCATCAGGTAATCCTAGAGCGTTACTTGCGCCCAAAATGACACCGATTCACCATGTCGATGAGCATCTGCATACCATCGGTTACCTCCATAGCAGCAGGCTATATCGAGACCTTAATCAAACAGCCACACAGCTTAATACAGCACCGGTACTTGAACTGACTGGCGCCCTTGATGTGCTTATAAAAGCCAATATCGGTACAGAACAAATTGCCGACTATCCTGATGAGATGGCGACCACCCTATCGCATGAGCAAGCACAGATTACTAGTGGCTTAAAAGAGCAGAACTTATCAGAGAACTTGTACTTACCGCAGTCTGGTCTGGTCAATCCGCAAGCATTAAAAAACATCATACTGACTCATCCACTCATTCACTTTCAACAGTTAGAAGTGAATGAAATCACCGAGACTGAGCAGCAAGTTCGTATCGAAGGTATCGATGAAAACCGTAACACTGTCACTATGATTACTGATAATGTCGTCATTTGCGCAGCTTTTGAAAGTCATCAATTGGATCAGCGTATTTTTGATTGCCGTAAAATTCGTGGGCAGCTGTCTTGGTTTACTCCTTCGACGGAGCAACTTGCAAAACTGCCAAAAATACCGCTTAAATATAGTGGTTACTGTGCACGGTTCAACGCACAAACTGGAGATGATGAGTTAAATACAGTCGTCGCTGACGAGCCCTATTTATTACTTGGCGCAAGTTTTATTCGCAATGACACAAGTACTGACATACGTCCTGAAGAGCATCAAATTAGCCGAGACAAGCTCATCAATGCTATTCCTGAAATGGCATCTATCATTCCGGCAGATACGAGTCTATGGCAGGGCCGAGCTGGCATTCGCACCCAAACACCTGATTACCACCCTATCGTTGGACAATTGGCAAACAGTCAGCGGATATGGACAATGAGTGCGATGGGCGCAAAAGGTTATGCATTGGCACCTATTTGTGCTGAAGCATTAGCAGATATGATGCTAGGGTCATTCGCACCACTGTCAGAGACGATGCTCGCACGCTTATCACCCAATCGTACACGTTTACAGACGCCGCTTGTTTAAGAATAAATGGCTCTTGTGTAAATAACAGCAACGATTTCCATAGTTCATACTGTCTTATGATATCTTAATTTGATGTCGACTCTAATAATGAGATATACCCCATGAGCTATTATCAAACCACCCTTACTCTACCCGCCTATGCGCGTGGCATTCATATCATTACTCCGAAGGTTGAAGAAGCTATTTCTCAGCTGTTACCTCATTCTGATAAGGTAGGGTTGGTTCATCTGTTTTTGCTGCATACGTCAGCCAGTCTTGCGATCAATGAAAATGCCGATCCAGATGTCAGACTAGATACAGAGGATTGGCTTAATAAAATCGCACCAGAAGAGCAGCCAGAGTATCGCCATACTTTAGAAGGCTCAGACGACCTGCCAGCGCATCTAAAAAGCATGATGCTTGGGGTAAGCTTGACTATACCGCTTGTGGATGGTGAGTTAGGACTGGGTACCTGGCAAGGTATTTACTTATGTGAGCATAGAAACCTGCAAGAATATGGCGGACAACGTAAGCTGGTGATTACGGTAAATACGTAATAATATACTGTAAATAAATAGCAGGTTGACCCTTGCCAATTGCCCCATTTACGTAGAGCGCTATTAACGGATAAAGCTGATTATGAATACTTCTCTTCCAAAAGTACTAAACTTACGAAAATCTAAATTGCTTTATCGTACGGCTCCTGCTATTTTCTTCAGTCTGTTGCTACTGACTGCTTGTCAAAAAGATCCAGAACCTGAAGCAAATAATGAAACTACAGCTGAAACCTCAACGCAAACCACGCCAGTAACGACCAATATCAATGTTGATGAAGCGGAAGATAGCAATGCAGATGACGCTAAAAATGTAGCGCAGACCGATACTGATTCAGAACGTGATATGAGCTTAACGGAGTTAGATAAAGATCTTGGTGTTACTACATCTACGGCAAATTATAGCGCTGAAAAACCTAATCCAGAACAAGCTATCAAAGGCGCACAAATCACTGATGTCCGTTATAAAAGTGCCGCAGGTGAGAGTTTATCTGTGGTCTTTGAGACCTCAGCAGCTGGTATGCTTAACGCTATCATTACTCGTCCCAACCAGCCGAAAATGACATTGAGCGCACCAGAAGGTCAAGGCAATAATCCTACCTATCAATCAGCTGACGGTAGTATCCAACTCGTCAGTCATGCTGGTGGTGGCACTATCGATCTTATCCGAAACAATAAAGTGACTAGCTTTGATGCCGTTAGTGCTGAAGCAGAAGTCATCACTGAATAAAATCTGAGGCGACCTTTGTTTCAACACTCTATTTAAAACCATAAAAAAGGCGGCAAACGTTATTATCGTTGCCGCCTTTTTCGTTTCTGCGTATTGCTCTGTACTGACTTGTCTCTACTGAGCTGTCTAATGAGTGATGAGTGATTGTATTTAACCAAACCCAGTCGATTGCCCAAACATCCCGATCAACCAACTTATCACTGTCCACAGCCCCCAACCGACAAACACAATGACTAGCAGTCCAAGAAAATCAGGGATATGCAAATACAGCCAAGCAACGATTGGATTGCGCCAAAAAAACCCAAAGCGGCTTTGCTGCTGCTTGTCTTCTAGTGACTGGTGTAAAAACGGTCGATCCATATGCATGGTTTCGGTAATACCATACTCATGATGTAGATGCTCATGCACGATACCCAGTGTCTTACGGCTAGGGCGAATGAAAATATCTAATAGCGTACCAATGCCAGGTACGATACCAACGACCATATCAATAAGTGCCAATCTAACCGCTGGCGTCATTTTATGAGCGGGCACGCCCAACTGACGCCCTAATATAAATGCATAACTGGTCAATGCCAATCCTGCTAAATCTCCTGCGAGTGGAATGGTCGAAAGCGCGGCATCCGCACCCATTCCTTGCTTGGTAAAAGGCACTCGTACTAGCGAATCCATGGTATTAGCAAACTTTGCCAGTTTACGCTCAGTTGCGATAACTTGCTCACGAGTCAGACCATGTTCGGCAAGTTTAGCTTGATAGTCTACGCCTGAGCCATTCGTATCAGACGGTTTCTTTGATTTGAATCTCGGCAATTTATCGAACTTATCCATTTAGCGTCGTCCATATGCAAGCAACTGCGATGAGCGCAAAGACATAGCGCCCTACCCAGATATTGGCCAAGAATGCCTGAAAGCAAGCCAAAGGGTTACGACTGGCACAAGCGCTATTTTGTTTGGCAAACATCATCGCAACAAGCGCCAATCCAAATACCGGCGTTACGCCTAATGTGGTCGGAGCAAAGTAATGCCACATAACCACGCCCATCATTAGCAAAAATAGCATCTGTAATATTGAGATGATAATCACATCATAACGACCGAATAGTATCGCTGTTGATTTCACGCCAATTTTTAAGTCATCCTCACGGTCAGCCATGGCGTACTGGGTATCGTAGGCTACTGTCCAGCACATATAAGCTAAGAATAGCAGCCAACACCAAATATCGGGAGCGCCTTGCACTGCCACATAGGACATCGGTATCGCCCACCCAAAAGCAGCTGCTAAAAATACTTGCGGCAGGTGCGTATAGCGTTTCATAAATGGATAAATAAACGCCAATACAACGGCACCAAGCGACCAGTAAAATACAGCTATAGGCAGGAAAAATAGCAGACTGGCACTTAACAGCACCAGTACTAAGAATGCAGCGACGGCTTCTTTGCCAGATAAGCGTCCATCTGCTAACGGGCGGCCTTTAGTACGAGTCACATGACCATCTACTTTGCGATCCGCAAAGTCATTGATCGCACAACCAGCCGCTCGCATAAATATTGCACCAAGGGCAAATATCGCAAATACCTTGATACTTGGCAACGCTGCTGTCATTCCTTGCTGCTGCGCTTGACCCATTGCAGCGAGTAGTACGCCCCATAATGTTGGCCATAAGAGCAGCTCAATGCCGACTGGCTTATCAAAACGGGTTAGTTGGATGTATGCTTGTAGCTTGTCTTTAAATGTCATGGCTTTTTATTATCATTGTTGAATACTTTTTATGCGCGCTTATATATTTAACTCAGAGCAACTAAATTAATTTTTGAGTGGGTTGGTTGCTTAGTTTTAATGGACTAATTACTAAGTTTAATGGTCTGGTTACTGAATTTGTTGCCACAATTTATTCGCTTCGATCAGTGATAGCTCAGGATATTGCTTGCGCAAAGCTTTTAGTGCTGGGACTTTGTCTTTCTGTTTAGCTTGCTGACGTAAAAATGCCAGCTGCTCTTGTGGATTGCTCAGCTCTTTTAACCGTGCCTCAAGCCGAAGAATGCGAGTACGCAGCATTATATTAATCAACAGTAAAACTGCACCCATGACCCAAATGATTAACGCTGACATTCCTTGCTCCTAAATCCATTAACTTTGAACATATACGCTGATTAATTGCGTACATTTACACTCGTACATTCATTATCAACAGCAGCTATCAGACAAAATATCCATCAAAGCGTACGGCTTCATTATGCCAGCTTTCGCTAGCTGGCTCATCAGCAAGCAGCGGTGCAAACTGTGGACGCTTTACGACCACGCGACCTTGGCCTTGCGTACTTTGTTTGACAACGGCCTGTGCACTACTTAGTAGCTGTCGCTCTTCATCTAACGTTGGTGGACGAGCCAATTGGTGCAGTGCTTGCATATGCTTACCGACTTTTGCCCCTTTACCTGTTTTGCTATCTTGATAGCTATCCTCTGGGAACATCGGATCCAAATAGACGACATCGATTGTGGTAGCGTTATCGGCTACTGTACCAGCCTCTAGATTCGCAAAATAACTGAGTGCATCAGTGTTAATAATCTGTAGACGGCTCATGAGCTTTTGCCAATTGGGTAGCGCACTCATACGCTGCTGCTCTACAAGTAACAGCAATGCCATCAAAGGCTGCTGCTCAAGCATAGTGACTTGGGCACCAGTACTGGCCAATATCAAACTATCATGCCCAAAGCCAGCGGTTGCATCAATAACATGACTATCCGATGTGATTTTGGCCGCTTGTAATAGCAGCTCAGACTTACGACCAGCACTCACTACACGGCGCTGCAACTTGTCCCACTCAGGTGCCACACTGAGCCCATCACTTAACCATGATAGCTTATCTTTATCATCTAATAATAGAATAGGCTGAGTAGATGCTTGGCTCAATTGCTGACGGCGCTTTTGAGTTAATTTCTCTGTAGCGACTTTAATATCTAAAATGATTGGTAATGTATGCTCAGCTATCAATGACTGTAGATTCTCAACCTGTGCTTGCTGGCTGTCATTGACGTAGAATAACTGACAATGTACAACAGCACCTGTCTCGTCATACGTTTGGGGCACATTTGTCATAACCATCATCCTATTTGCTGCTTATTTTCACTATAAATTACTGGCGTGTTAGATCATAACGCAAATCTAGCCAGCCATCTGGTAACCAAAGCCCCAAGCGGCGACCAACACGATAACACCCGTGATAATGCGTAACCAAGCAAAGATAGTAAAGTCACGGCGACTTACCCATGCCACGAGCAAGCGAATACAAAGTAGCGCCACTACAAATGATACGATGGTTCCGATACCTAGCACTAGCCAGTCTTCACTGTTAGTCAGTACGTCACCATGTTTGATCAAATCTAATAATGCCGCGCCTACAATGACAGGAATACCCAAAAAGAAAGAAAACTCAGCAGAAGCCTTACGTGAGACACCTAACCACAACGCACCAATAATAGTGGCACCTGAGCGTGACGTCCCTGGTATAAGAGCTAAACATTGGAACAGACCAATCATCAACGCAGTTTTTATGCTGACATCTTCCGCTTCTTCTGCAATGACCATTTTAGGACGCTTTTCCACGTAAAATATCAGTAGACCGCCGATGATGAGCATAATGGCAACGACGATAGGATTAAACAAATAAGCTTTGATTTCATCGGCAAAGGTAAAACCAACAATCATCACAGGGATAGTAGAGACAATCAGACTCAGTCCCAGCTGTCTAGGATTGGTCATGCCCTCTGCTTTACCAGTCAGCAAACCCATCAACGCTTGCCACAATCTACCCCAATAGTCATAAATCACTGCCAAAATAGCGCCAAGCTGTACCACCACGACAAATAAATCAACTTTTTCTTTAGTCCAGAAACCCATCACATCTGCTGATAAAATCAAATATCCCGTACTAGAGATGGGTAAAAATTCAGTGATACCTTCAACGATACCCATGATGACAGCTTGAACGAATAAAACTATATCCACAGTGACTTTCCTAGAAACAGACTGGCCTAAAAAAACTGGCCTAAAAACAGACCGATTGGCTGTCCTATATTAACGTTGATTTTATATTGGTATGCGCTTGCTAAACACTAAAAAGCTGGCTGCTATTAATTGATTTAAACTGGTTATGGTTAAAGTATTTATCATAACCAGTGACGGCAAGCGACGCTGCAAAAAGCATATTTATAAAGCTATGCCTTGCCTTGCTCTTTAAGTGTTTTCCAAGCTTGATTACGTAGATATTTTGGTAATGCCTGCGATGCTTCTGTGCCACCATCGTTTGCAAACTGAGCAATACCAAGCTGCCCAATGGCAACCGCATCTGGCCAAACATCTTCATGGCAGTCTTGCTGATCATGTCTTGCCAATAGCGGCGCGCCATTACCCACGATAGGTAGGCTAAGTGCGGTTTGGCGATCATAACCCAATAGCTGCTCAGTGCTATCGCTACCATTAGCCAAGACTGGCTGCATAATGTTATGACCAAACTGGTCGTCAGTTACCAACTCATACTGTCCGAAATAGACTTGCTGCATACGAGCATCAAGGGCGCTGTATAGATGTGTCAGCCCATACTTCTGATACGCGCATTGTGCGATTGCTTGCAGGCTTGAGACGCCAACACAAGGCAAATCATGCGCGACAGACAACGCTTGCACCACTGCGGTATTGATGCGGATACCACTAAACGCACCCGGCCCGCGATTGAATATTAAAGCCTGTATATCAGCAAGACGTAACTGCGCCTCAGACAATGCAGCATCAATCATCGGTAAAATCTGTTGAGTCTGCTGACGCTTACCTGTTTCGATATGGCTCGACAATACCTGTCCGCTCGAATCTAAAATCGCGATCGAACACTGGTCGAACACGGTATCCATTGCTAAAAACATCACAACCTCGGCTTTTACTTTTGGCGTTCTAAATTGATTTGTCAGATTTTAATAATTTTTAATAACGATCTATCATTCATTCACTATAAGAATACTGACAGAATGAAGCAGCGCCTATCATAGCATTTAGGGTACACGAATTTTATTAATTTCTATATTTTTCACACTTTATCCATCAGTGTTTATCTGCAACTGATAACGATAAAAAGCCCCAAAGCTTCGTTGGCTTCGGGGCTTTGTTTAGACGTTTTAAAAATAACTAATAGTTATCTAAAAGCGGGTTTTAAACTTTTTTGGTGCTTGGTTTTGCATTTCTTGCATTTGCTTTTGCATCTCTTCGGTGCTTGGCATGTTGTTTGGATCCAGTCCCATCTGCTTGGCCATCTGTTCTGGATTCACGTCTTTAGCGCCACCTTGCTGACCGCCACCGCCAAACAATGGACCGCCGCCACCTGCTCCACCGCCGCCACCCATGAGCCCTTGCATAGACTTCATCATTTTACTGATGCCTTCAGGCTTTGAGATCATTTTCATCATTTTTGCCATTTGCTTGTGTTGCTTGAGCAAGCGGTTAACATCTTGAATCTCACGCCCTGAACCTGCAGCGATACGGCGCTTACGACTTGGGTTAATCTTATCAGGGTTTTTGCGCTCAAACGGCGTCATTGAATTGATCAATGCTTCCATTTCACGTACTTTTTCTTCTGGTTTGGCATCTTCGACGGCCTTTTGCATATCTGAGCCGCCCATACCCGGCATCTTATCCAAGAAACCTGCCATGCCGCCCATGCTCTTCATCTGCTGGAACTGGGTCAATAGATCCTCAAGGTCGAAGTCACCGCCCTTTTGCATCTTTTTCGCCATTTTTTCGGCTTTATCACGGTCAATCTTTTGCTCAACCTCTTCGACCAGACTCAGTACATCACCCATACCTAGGATACGCTGCGCGATACGCTCAGGGTGGAACAGCTCTAGCTCGTCTAATTTTTCACCGCGGCCTAAGAACTTAATTGGCTTACCGGTGATAGCGCGTACAGAAAGCGCCGCACCGCCGCGAGCATCACCGTCAGTCTTAGTTAAGATAACACCCGTCAATGGCAATGCATCATTGAAGGCTTTTGCGGTATTGGCGGCATCTTGACCCGTCATTGCATCGACGACGAATAGCGTCTCAGATGGGTTAACCGCAGCAGTTAGCGCCTTAATCTCATCCATCATGGTATCGTCGATATGTAGACGACCAGCGGTATCAATGATCAGAATATCTTGATATTGGATTTTGGCTTCTTCAATCGCACGCTTTGCGATATCAATTGGATTCTCATCTGTGCTTGAGTTCACAAACTTAGCATTCACCTGACCGGCTACTTGCTCAAGCTGCTTGATAGCCGCTGGACGATAAACGTCAGCAGAGACTAGCATGACTTTTTTCTTTTGGCGCTCTTGTAGATATTTGGCCAACTTACCAGCTGTAGTCGTTTTACCCGCACCTTGCAAACCTGCTAGCAAATAAACAACAGGCGGCTTACCTGTCATCTCTAACTGCTGATTGGCACTGCCCATCATTTCGGTCAGCTCGTCGTGTACGATTTTGACAAAGGCTTGACCTGGCGCTAACTCTTTTAGCACTTCAGCACCAAGCGCTTGTTCTTTTACACGTTTTACAAAATCACGAGTGACAGGTAGTGCTACATCGGCTTCTAATAACGCCATACGCACTTCACGTAGCGTGTCTTTGATATTGTCTTCGGTCAACTGTCCGGTACCGACGATGTTACGTAGGCTCGACGATAAACGTTCTGTTAAGGTATCAAACATAAATAACTCTCAATTAAAATGGTTTTCAATTAAATAATACGCAATTAAAATAACTCTAAATCAAACCATTAAAATGGTTCATAAATAATATTAGGATACGCTATAAGATATTAGGATATTGCATGACAAGGGACATGATAAAAGAATTATATTATCAATACTATAGCATTAACATGGCTCAAAACTTATAGTCGTTTCGCAAAAGACACAGCGCTTATAATTGTAGTTAACTTTTTACAGATGATATATTTTACGTTTTGCGCTATGCAGCACTTCTGATCATTTATAAGTTATAAGCAAGATGGTGCTCAATTGGCACCCATTTTATGATAAATTGGACGATTATTCTAATCATTCTGATAATACCACTTTAGCGACACATTGAGCGGCAGTTTATGCTCAGTATAAGATGAGGCTTTTTATCTGTGCACTTTGCATTCTTACTTGCTAGCATGGCTTATATCTTAGTCAGTATCCATATTGGTTGGGCGCTGGTTCAGGACAAACCTATCCACAAAAGCCTCAGTTTGGGCTTATTGCTGGTTGGCATGGCTGCACATGCGGCACTGCTATATCCATACGTTATGACGCTGTATGGTTTAAATTTCAACTTATTTAATATAATCAGTTTGACCAGTTTATTTTTCTTATTCTTTTATCTGTTGTTCTGTTTATACCGCCCTATTCTTAGTCTTGGCATTTTGGCTGCACCCACTGCGCTAATAGGTATGACTGTCGGCTATGTCGGCCGTGCACCCTATCAACCGCTCACTGATGTCAGTATTGGGCTTGAAATTCATATCATATTATCATTGGCTGCCTATTGTGTGCTGTTGATGGCTGCGGTACAAGCGCTATTTCTACGTCTACAAATACGTGAGCTCAAGCATCATACCATTCATCGCTTTTGGGTCAATAAACTACCCTCCTTGCAAAGTATGGAGAGTTTATTATTCGATATGCTGTTGGTAGGCTTTGTATTGCTCAGTATCGCACTGGGGATTGGGTTTATCTATGTGCAAGACTTGATGGCGCAGCATATCGTGCATAAGACTGTTTTTAGTCTACTGTCGTGGTTATTATTTGGTGTACTACTATTCGGTAACTGGCGTGCAGGCTGGCGAGGCAAACGTGCAGCCAACATCACTATTTATGCTTTTATCCTATTAGCCATTGGCTTTGTTGGTAGCAAGTTCGTCTTAGAAATGCTCCTATAAAATATATGTTCAAAAAAAGGCGGTCAGCAACAATAGTTACGGACCGCCTTTTTTATATTTTTAGCCGACTCACTACTCATTTTTCTTAGTTAAATACGACTGTCTTATTACCCGCCACAATCACACGGTTTTGCACATGCCAGTTTACGGCACGTGCCAGTACATTACGCTCGATATCACGGCCAATGGCACGTAACTCTACCACACCTTGACGATGTGTCACACGATGCACATCCTGCTCAATGATAGGCCCTTGATCCAAATCAGCAGTGACATAATGCGCGGTTGCGCCGATTAGCTTCACGCCTTTGTCATAAGCTTGACGATAAGGATCTGCACCAACAAACGCCGGCAAAAACGAATGATGAATATTAATCACTTGCATTGGCCAGCGTTTGACAAAATCAGACGACAGAATCTGCATATAGCGCGCCAATACCAGTAAGTCATTGCCCGCCATAATCTTATGAATCTGCTCTTCTGCCTCTACTTTGTTGTCCTTGGTCACTGGTACGTGATGAAAGGTGATACCAAAGTTTTCTACTGCTTGACGCAGATCATTATGATTGCTGACCACACAGGTAATCTCGCAATCGAGCAAGCCACGCTGATGGCGCCATAACAAGTCGAGCAATGCATGATCAAACTTTGAAACCAAAATACCAACTTTGGTTTTGGTTGCATTGTTGTGTAGATGCCAAGCCATATTGTGACGTTTGGCCACCGTATGGGCGAAACTCGCCTCAAAGTTATCAATAATATCGCTCAAACCTGCTAAAGCAAACTCTAAACGCATGAAGTATTGACCACCTTCGTGAGCCGTTGAGTATTGGTCAAGGGTGATGATATTAGCGCCATAACGGTGTATAAACTCAGATACGGCCTGTACGATACCCGCTTGATCACGACACTTAATCAGTAGCGTTGCGGTATCAATAACATCGGTAGATAGTACATTTTGAGTAGTTTTGCTCGACTTTATGCTTGCTGTAGCAGTCGTGGTATTGTCTGACATAGTGCGCCCAATTAAAAATGAAACGTGCTGCTTACTTTGAATATGGTTAGCAGCATAGGAAACTGACTATTCTAATCGCTTTTGCAAAACTTTGCTGATTGAGTTGCTTGTATTTAATTATTGAGATTACAAATGCAAAAACCCCCAACGCGGGGTTGGGGTTTGTATTTATAGTTTTTTATTTTATAAGGTTGTTAATCTCTACTGGGCTTGAATCACTTTAGAGAAGCCAAATCCATTACTATTTACGCTAATAGTAGACACTAAGTCAAATGCTTTACTAAAGTCTACTATGAAGCTGTTATAACCTGTAGATATGTTACTTGGACCTTCACCGTTAATAGATACAGAATAATTTGGCTGATAAGGAGATAAAACCACCTTGGAGATATCCTTCTCAGCATCGATATTGATACTCATACTATCAATACATGGAACACCACCAGTACCAAATGGACTTGCATGATCTATCCAAGGTGTAATTAAGCTCGAATCACTTATCGACAGGTCGCCTAACTGATACGGTAATACATAGTTGATACTTTGTGTACTCTCACTACCGTTCAAGAACGTTGAAGCATCAAACCGCACTTTCACCCAAGTTGAATAGCGTATTGGATAACGAATCTCAAAATCAGCTCGCCCTACTTCATCAGTTGTAAATGAATAACCATCTTCAGATACTTGGCCATTTATAATAGCTACTGGATTGATAGGGTCTAATCTACCATTTCCTATACTACCATCATCATTGATATTGATGTCAGCATCTTTATCTAGAGTGTAATTATACTCTGGATCTTCAGTATCATACCAATTAGACTTAAAGATAAGTGGTTCTTGCTTAGTAGATGTCTTAAGTGCTGGCGTATTTACTTTACCATCTTTATCTATAGTATTTGCACCTTGATAAGCTACATTTGTATTCAGTAAGCATACCTTTCCTTGAGCGTATTCAACTGCATAAGACTTAATTGATACTTCTTTATTTGGCACAGCACGGCCCGAACCATCCATGACCGATATCGAACCACGTACAGTATAATAAATATCATCTGATGATATCTTATCAGCGAATGCTAAGGTCGTATACACTGCTTCTTCTGATACGGTAATAGTGGTTGTTCTAGTAGGAACATTAAATTTATCATCGAGTAGTCGAGCATTGATAACCACACCGCCAATAGGTGAGCTAGCGTTGGCTTGGTAGACAACACGTGCTTCACCTCTACTGTTTGTTACTGCTGTGGCAGCTGACAAACGACCTGCTGAAGAGTCTGACGTGCGACTAAAGACAACGGTTTGTCCTTCAACTGGTACATCGTTTTTATCTTTTACTGTAGCGACAATTTCAGTACTACCACCTGGAGTAATAACCGACTTCACCGCTTGGAATAGCATTTTAGCAGGTGTTGTAGCACGAAAACGTGTATCAACTGTCGTTTGGTAACGAGGCTGGCCATTGACATTTTCACCGAGAACTGTTGCTTGCAATACAGCGGTACCAGCAAGATTAGATTTTAACCATACTTTCACGGTAATGATATTGCCCTGAATATCAGTTGCCTTAATAGGCTTAGTTACAATAACCTTATCAGTGAACTTATCTAAATAGTTAGGAATCAAGCTACCAATAGTCGTTTGCACTTCAACTTCTTTACCGACAAGAGTTGCTGCCTGTTCTGCACTATCAGCACGAATTTGAACATTAATTAATTGTGGCTCATCGACATTATAAACGTCTTCAATATTAATAAAGCTGATGCCCGCTTGAGAAATCTTAATCAGCTCAATACTATTTAAACTACGCTGAATATTGATACTATTTTCACCCAAAGCGCGAGCAAATACACGTAAGTTACCATTGCTATCAAAGGTCAAATCAGCTTCGTTAATATTAAACACCGCTTGACCATCTGCATTGCTAATAGCAGTTGCACTAGAGTGAATAACATCACCGTTCGCGTCGACCAACTCCATACCAGCATTGGCAATAGCACGTCCTGCACCATCTACTAATGTGGTCGTGATAGTAGTAGAAGCGCCATCTTTTAGATTGGCTTCTGTAGCTGCAATAGTAATCTCTGTACCGATAGCTGATAAGCTTAATGACTTCTCTTCACGCACTTGCATGCTGACCTTGCCATCTGCATCGTATTGCGGTGTCACGATTTTAGCGTGAATCACTACGCTATGATTTAGACGCGAATTGATAGAGTTGGCTGCTAGGATGACGCCGACATCGATCTGACCATTAGCATCAGTGGTTACCATACTTGGTGTGGTTAACGCCGCACCACTGGCCTCTAAGTCTTCAATACTTAACTGTACAGGTACTCCTGCCAAGATACCGCCTTTGCTGTCGGTCACACGGAAGGTAGCATTGGTCTGATCACCCCCAGTGTTTAAAGTAGACTTATCAGAGGACGCTATGAGCTGATAACTATCAATCGTAGCAGTATCTACTGCTACGATATAGTTCTGTATCAAATCAATGTTTTCAGCCGTGGTGGTGGTGGCCGTCAAACTAATGCCAGATTCTAGCGTTGCTTGGTTAACGTTAGCGCCGTCTATAAGCGTGAGATCAAAGGTTGCTACACCGTCACCATTAGTTGTAGCAATATTATTACTAATAGTCACGCCTGTTTGTATAGAATCTTCCACATTTAAACGCACTTCACGATTAGCAATAGCGCCATCTTTGTTTCCTAAACTAACGAATACCTTGAAGGTATCACCTTTGGTATTGACGACTTTGTTTGCGCCTATCGTTAAACTTTCTTGTGTACCTCTTAGATCGGGAGTAACTGTCTTAACAGTACTGGTTTTCGTGGCAATATTGTTATTCTCATCAGTTGCTGAGAATACAACTGCAAAGCTACCACCGATGGCCGTTTTTTGCGCATCAGTAAGACCAGCTGGCACAGCAAGCGTAAAGCTTGCTTTACCTGAGTCATTTGTGGTTTGTGTACCACTAGTTACCAAGCTAACCCCTTGAGCCGCAACCGAAGCAGGGAGCGCCAAGTAAACTTGTTTATTTGCAATGACATTGTCTTTGCTGTCTTTGGTTATTACTTCAACTTGAGTCTCACCACCGTTTAGATTTAGTGCTTTTGGTATGATAGCTATCAAATCAATAGCCGCTTTGGTTGACTGTATATTAAACTGAATCTCTTGTTTTTTACCCGTCAATGTCTCAGTTAAGGTAGCCGTTAACTTTTGGTTTTTGAGTGTCGCTTTTTGCTCTGCAGTTAAGTTGCTTGGCACAATAACCGTAAAACTCGCTGCACCCGTAGCGCTGGTTTCGACAATATTATTATTTACACCCGGCTTACCGTTTACAGTTAATAATGCTGCTAACTCTTTATTCGCAAATTCTAATTGGATAGGCTGACCACTGATGCTTATATTGGTATTCCGAGTACTTAATCCAGCGTTCACCACAGCCGTATCACCTTCCCCATTCAATGTATAAAAAGGACGATTATTAATAAGGTTTGGTGAATTTAGTACTGTCAGATCAACTGCTGGCGTTAGTACATCTACTTTTGTGATAGTAGATGTATAAGTTTCCTCTTTTTCGACATACGACAGCTGGTAGTTAATACCTACACGCTTCAGTTCGGTACGCTCTGCTGCGGTTAGCCCTTTTGGAATAGTAACAATAAATGTCGTCTCACCACTAAAATCAGTAGTCGCTGTCGTTTGATTGACTGTAACGCCATAATCGAGCGCGGCTTTACCCAATTGAATAGCAACTGCTTGCCCTTTAACTGCTGTTTGATTCGCTTTATTTGATAGCTTAATGCTAATAGTGCCTTGACCACCAAGCTCACTAATAGAAGGCGTGATGATCTCGCTAAATTCTAAGCTAGTAACCGGCTGTACGACATCAATTTTGTTTTCAATTTTTGCTTCTGTACCATCGCTATCCGTCAAGGTAGCGGTATAAGCAATATCCGACGCCACCAACGACGCACGCTCGTCATCATTGAGGTCTTGGCTTAGATTTACGGTGAATACAGCATTGCCAGCTTCATTGGTTGTTTGTTCATTACCTTGGATACTAACGCCTGCCACATCCTTAATCACAAGCTTGACGTTTTTGCCAGCTGCAACACTACCGTTAGTCAGTTTCGCAGATACTTGAATCGTAAACTGCTTGTCTGTGACAGTGACCACTTTAGGTGAACTGATAGACGTCAATTTAATATCGCTCTTTTCTACAGCCGAGGTAATTTTTACAAGTGAGCTGTTAATACTGCTGCTCGCACCTGAATCTTCGACTGCCTTAGCAGTTAGTACAAAATCTTCGATCAATTCTAGCGCGTCTTTTTGTTTCTGCGTCAAGCCTGCTGGAACCCGAACGGTATAGCTCACCATACCTTTACTATCAGTCACTTGCTCAGAGCTGCCTTCGATACTCAGTAGACCTTGTTGGGTTAAAGCACTAGGTAAGCTTGCTGTTACTTTTTGACCTGTAATAGCACCACCGTTTTTGTCATTGACACGGAAACTAATGATAGCGCTGCCACCTGAGCTTGATAACTGAACTTTATCACTAGTACCAAAGTTGATCTGATACTGTGCTGCCGGAATAATGACAGAGGCATTGTATCCACTAGTCACTACACCATCAGTATCCGTCAAGCTCACTGTATAATTGATACCTGACTTCACCAATGCTTCACGTTGAGCTTGAGTCAAATCTTGACTTATCTCTACAGTGAATGTCACATTGCCTGACGCATCTGTTTTTTGCTCGTTATCTTTAATAGTCATGCCTGATACGTTATTAAGCGCTAGCTTAACGACTTTATCAGCTGCAGCGCTGCCATCTTTACGCTTACCTGATACGCTGATCGTGAACTGGTCTTTTAGAACATTCACTACCTTAGGATTGGTCTCTGAATTTAAGACCGTCAAACTTGACTGAACTTTGTTGCTTATACTGATAGGCGTACTAAGAGCACTAGTACTAGCGCCTGAAGTCTCAACTAAGTTGGCTGTCAGTGAAAATCCACTGGCTTTTTCTAAAGCTGCTTTTTGTGTAGACTCTAATCCAGTAGGGATACGAATGGTATAGCTTACGATACCTTTGTCATCTGTTGTCTGCGCGGCCGCACTATCTAAAGTCAATAACCCAGAGTCAACTAAAGATTTTGGTAGGCTGACTGTGACTTTTTGATTACTTATAACGCCGCCGTCTTTATCATTCACTCGGAAGCTCACAATAGTACTACCACCTGAGCTTGATAGTTGTGTATTACTATTACTGCCAAAGTTGATTTGGTACTCGGCACTCGGGACAGAGGCTTTTACACTGTAGTTTTCAGTGGCAATACCATCGTCATCAGTTAATGTAGCTGTATAAGCAATACCTGTTTTTGCAAGTGCTTTGCGCTGATCTAAGGTCAATGCTTGGTCTATATTCACAGTAAAGACTGCATTACCAGCACTGTTCGTGGTTTGTTCACCACCTTCAATACTAATGCCTTTTACATTATTAATGGCAAGCTTCACGGTTTTACTGGCGGCCGCACTACCGTCTGGACGCTTGGCAGACACCTGAATCGTAAACTGGTCTTTTAAAACGTTTACGACGCTAGGTGTGGTTTTTGCTGTCAGGATAGTCTTGCTCTTACTAGGGTCAGCAGTCACTGAGACGCGATTACTGCTAGTATTGATACTGGCACCTGAGGACTCAACCAGACGAGCAGTTAGTACAAACTCACCTGCTTTTTCGAGCTCTGCTCTTTGTGTGGCAGACAGACCTGCAGGAATGCGCACCATGTAACTTACGTTACCCTGAGCATCAGTTACTTGACTTGCAGCACTCTCAAGCGTTATTAAACCTTTCTGCGTCAAGCTGCTAGGTAGACTCGCTGTTACAGTTTGGTTGGCAATGACGCCACCATTTTTATCATTAACGCGGAAGCTTAAAGTCGTAACACCACCAGTGCTTAACAGTTTTTCACTACTGCTGCTTCCAAAGTTTAACTTATATTCAGCTACTGGAATAATAACTGGTGCTTTGTATTGCTCGGTGGCTACGCCATCTTCATCTGTTAATGTGATCGTATAAGTAATACCAGACTTCACTAACGCTTCACGCTGGGCTGTTGTTAAATCTTGGCTTACATTGATGGTGAATACTGCATTGCCTGATACATCCGTAGTCTGCTGGTTACCTTGAATACTCACACCTGCTACATTGGTGATCGTCAATTTCACTTCTTTCTCAGATGCCGCACTACCATCTGGACGCTTACCTGCAACTTGTATTTGGAATTGATCCTTCAATATATTGACCGCACTAGGAATGTTTTTCACAGTTAGGATCGTTTCACTTTCAGCCGTTACTTGGATACGCTCACTGTTGATGCTGCTACTGGCTCCTGATGTCTCAGTAACTTTGGCGGTTAAGATAAAGCCACCAATACCTTCCAGCTTGGTTCTTTGTGCAGCACTTAAATTGGCTGGCACACTGACATTATAACTAACCACACCCTTGCTATCAGTTACTTGGGCAGCAGCACTGTCTAAAATTAACAGACCAGTATTCACAAGCTCTTGAGGCAGGCTGGCGTTTACTTTTTGATTGGCAATTGCTCCACCATTTTTGTCATTGACACGGAAGCTAATAACAGCTTCGCTGCCAAAACTAGAGATTCTATTTTTATTTTTTGTCGCAAACTGTATTTGATACTGGGAATCAGGGATATACGCTTCATTACCATAGGTATCCGCAGTTACTGCGCGGTTAGGCTCTGATAGAACCACAGTGTAACTCACACCTTTCTCTACAATTTCTTTACGCTGATCTGCAGTCAATGTAGAGGCTATGATTAGATTGACCACTGCTTTGCCAGTCGCATCAAAGGTAAGAGCCTCTGTACTAAGCTTGACTCCAGCTATCGAATTGTTAAGTTTGATAGTGGCTTTCGCACCGTCGATATTCGTCGGCACTTTAGAGTTTTTGGCAGTAGCTGTAACAGTTAGCGGTTGCTCATCTCCATAAGCATTGAGTACTTCATCCCTACCTTTTACATCCAATACATAATCAGAGACAGGCAACTCTATAGATAGATTTCCAGTCTCCTGCTTAGTAGCACCACTTTGCTCTTGGATGCTAATAGCATATGCGATACCTTCACCTTTTAATAAAGCATCACGCTCAGCTTTTGAAAGGTTTTCATCTATGTTGATATTGAAAATTGCGATGCCATCTGCATTTGTGTCTTTACTATTACCGCCTACAATGGAGATACCTTTAATACTAGCAATACCCAATCCAACTTTTACATTCTGAACACGAGCACCATTGCTATTTTTAGCAGTGACAGTCAATTGAGCAGTATCACCGTAAGGGTTTAAAACATTATTGGAGACCGAACCTGTACTTAGTAGAGATACGATATCAAGCTCACTCTCGACAACTTGAGTGCCATCTCCACTACCTTCTCTACTAACGGAGACTTTCAGCTCTTGCGGTGCAACAGCTGTACCATCTGCTTTATTAGCAGTGGCCATTAAGGTAAAGCCGTTTGCGATTAACGCCTCTTTGTCTGCGACTGCCTTTGGGTTAAGCTTTAACGTATATACCGCATTACCATCGCTATCAGTCACTTGAGTGCTTTGACCTTCGATAGTGATACCGTTGGTTTCGGAGCTCACTACCTTTAATGTAACTGCCTTGCCAACCATCGCACCACCTGAGCCTACTTCGGCAGCTTTGACTGTAACATTAAAGATAGCCTGCTCATCAGATAACTCGATGATAGTAGGTGATGTACTGAGTTTCTGTAAGAAAAAATCAGGCTCAACATCTGGTACTTGTTCACCGCCGTCACTCCCACTACCATCCGTTCCAGGCTGCGTAACTCCCAAATCAGGCGCTGGCGCGATAGTATCAGTACCGCCATCACCGCCTCCACCACAACCTGCTAATGCTAATGCGCAAGTCAAAGAAGTGAGCTGAAACAACTTAGAAGTAAGGGGTAGAGAGCTGTATGACATGTTTTGACTCCGCATGAGCAGTAATTTATCTGAGCAAATAAGCAAAAATCATTACCTAGAATCAAAAGAGATTGGTAATGATACATAGATTTACAGTAATACTGGTTTATTAACAGATTGTATTAAATATATAACAGCAACTTTACTGACTTTTGTTATAACTTACAACTAAAAATTAATCTTTACTATTAAACAATCAACAACATAGAGCGCTCATTTCAGGGTATAATAGCCCTCCTTTAATTCGACAGTTATTGTAAAAATATTTGAGTATTCATCTGTTTTATGGTATAAATGTCGGCTTTAAAATTTTCTGAATTGGTCAGCCTGTTATTTGCCTTTAGATAGCAGCAAAACCAGCTCAACCTTCATATAGTTTTGTTTGGTGCAAAGCTGCCGCTTGCTGTGTCCATGCCGCAAAAACGTGCAATTTGCCCAGACTGGTATGAGAAAAACTCATACCTCATAGATTAGGAGTTCGCCATGTCTCGAGTTTGCCAAGTGACTGGAAAGCGCCCTATGGTGGGTAATAATGTTTCGCATGCAAACAACAAAACC